>Ga0233395_1000395_pt1 | contig 22751 bp, 20 predicted proteins | sample 27DmetaG_FD_186029 | JGI IMG/M metagenome (GOLD analysis project Ga0233395, IMG submission 186029) | Seawater microbial communities from Monterey Bay, California, United States - 27D | ecosystem: Environmental > Aquatic > Marine > Coastal | place: USA: California | collected 2016-10-12 | reverse complement strand
GTTGCCCAGTTTAGCATTATAAAAACCAACGTCTTCATGATGAAACGTCTTAATTAAATCTTCAACTAAATCTATATTTTTCTCTCCAGATATATTTGCTGATGTTGATACAAAGAGACCATTAAAGCTTTTAAAAAGTGCTTTTATAGGATAGTGATTACTTACTCTTATAGCAATTTTTCCACTATTATTTTTAAGATGACTTGGAATATTATCATTATAATCAACCAACAAGGTGGTGGGTCCAGGCCATATATTATTAATAAAATTCAAGTCAAGATCGTCAGAATTTCTTATGTATTTTTTAACTTCCTTTAAGGACTTTGCAAGCAATATAAAGCTTTTATTTCTTGGTCTTTTTTTTAATTCATATACTCTTAAAAAACTCTTTTCATTTAATGCGTCACAACCAATACCCCAAACACCTTCGGTTGGATGCAAAAGTATTTTACCGTTGGTTAACCAACTTGCTGATGAAAAAACATCTAAAGAATTATTATGCAATTAGGAGTTAAGGGCCTTATCCTTTTTAAGAACTTCTTCTCTCATATTATTTTTATAATCATGAAGTTTTTGTGAAAGTTCAGCATCTGATGTTGCTAATATTTGAACAGCTAATATTGCGCTATTTTTTGCGCCAGCTTTACCTACTGCGACAGTAGCAACAGGAACTCCGGGAGGCATCATAGCAGTTGACAATAATGAGTCCATTCCACCCATTCCTCCAGATTCAATAGGAATACCTATAACAGGTCTGGTTGAATGCGCTGCTACAGCGCCTGCTAAATGAGCTGCCATACCAGCCGCAGCTATAAAGACCTTACATCCTTTATTTTCAGAGGTTTTAATAAGCTCCATTACTTCATGAGGTGTTCTGTGAGCTGACATTACATTTTTTGTAAAATTAACTCCAAAAGACTCTAAAATAGGGAAAATTGCCTCTACTACAGGCAAATCAGAGTCTGAACCCATTATTATTGCTACATCTGTGCTTGAATTTGTCATATTGTTTAAATTTTGTAGTTGTTAAGTATACAAGTCGATTATAATGCTGGAAATGACAAAAAACATGATTTTATGGCAGAAAAACTAAAAATTTTAAAATTTCCTGATCCGAGGTTGAGAACCGTTGCCAAGAAAGTTACAACATTCGACAAATGTCTAGAAAAATTATCAGAAGATATGCTTTTTACAATGTATGAAGAAAATGGTATTGGATTAGCAGCATCTCAGGTGGATAAACATATCAGACTTATAGTTATGGATCTAAGCGAAGATCGAAATGAACCTATGGTATTTATTAATCCTGAATATACCATCTTAGATAAAGATTCATTATCATCTTTTGAAGAAGGGTGTCTTTCAGTACCAGGCTTTAACGAGGAAATCATTAGACCAGATAAGATTGATCTTACTTGGCAAGATTTAAATGGAGAATTTAAATCAGATAAGCCTAATGGATTGTTAACTATATGCATCCAACATGAAATGGATCATTTAGCAGGAAAGTTAATGGTTGACTATATCAGCCCCATAAAAAGAGATCGTATTAGGAAAAAGCTGTCAAGATAGCAGATTTTGATGGATATTAGGAGAATATAAACGATTATATGAACATTTTGTATGCTGGAACTCCTAATCCTTCTGCGAAGATATTAAAAGCATTGTGTGATAATCCATCTATAAATGTTGTGGGAGTGATTACAAAGCCTGATAAAGCTCAGAAAAGGGGCAACAAGTTAGTGCAATCACCTGTCAGCATTGAAGCACAAAATAGAAACCTAAATATATTTAAACCTTATGATCTTAATGCCCTCAAGCTCAGACAATCAATTGAAGCTTTGAGCGTTGATTTTGTTGTTGTTGCTGCTTATGGAAAGATTTTACCTAAATGGCTTTTAGATTTGCCAAAAATAATGCCAATAAATATTCATTACTCATTATTACCAAAGTACAGAGGGGCCTCTCCTATACAGAGTAGTCTATTGAATGGGGATAGTATTTCAGGAATTACATTTATGAATATGTCAGAAGGATTAGATGATGGTGATTGCATAAAACAATATGAAATCGACATAAAAAAAACTCATAATAAAATCACACTTGAGAATGATTTGTGTGATTTGTCTATAGCGAAAATGTTTGAAATATTAGATGGGGTGAAGCGAGAAAAATATGTCCTTGTCGAGCAAGACAATGACTCTGCCACATATTGTAAAAAAATACATAAGTCAGAGGCAATCATTAATTTCAATGAGACAGCCGATGAAATTTATAATAAATTTAAGGCCTATTACGAGTGGCCTGGCATATGTTTCGAACATAAAAATATTTTCATTAAGATTAAAGAAATGGGCGTTATTAATGATGGTGAAGCATATTTACATGATAAAAATATTATGATAAATAAAAACGGTTTGTATATAAGAACAAGCAATAAAACAATAGTGATTACTTACTTACAAATGCCAAACAAGAATATAATAAGCTCTTCTGATGCTTTTAATGCCTATAAAGATTATTTTAATGAATGATTTAATTTTGGCAGAAGTCTTTTAATTAGGGTAAAAGAGGTTTAATTTATCATCTATGAAAATTGTAATCTTGGGTGCTGGAAGAATTGGAGGCAGCCTAGCTAGAAATTTATCAAATAGCAACTATGAAGTATGCATAGTTGATGAAGATAAGAACAAGATATCTGATCTTAAAGATAAGCTTGATGTTATGACCGTTGAGGGTCACGCTTCCCAATTAAATACTCTAAAAAAATCAGGGCTAGATGAAGACACAATTATTATAGCTGTGACATCAAATGATGAAGTAAATATCGTTGCATGCCAGATAGCAAAAAAAGTTTTTAATGTTAAAAAAACAATTTGTCGTTTCAAAGATAATTCTTATTTTGAACAATTAGATATTTTTGGTGATGGTGTAATTGATATACCTATAAGTCCAGAAGATGAAATCACTTCACATCTTAAGGAGTTAATAGAGCATCCTGGAGCAGGTCAGATTGAAACCTTCGCAAATGGAAAAGTTAAGCTTGTCTCAGTGAAAGCGAAAAAGAAAGGTAAATTAGTCGGCAGAGAACTTAAAGGTATAAAAGATGACATGCCTGATGTCGATGCATTTGTAGCATCAATATATAGAAAGGGGCGGCCTTTTATTCCTTCGGGCGATACTGTTATTAAAGAAAATGATGAGATCTACTTTATCTCCTCAGAATCAGATATCGGTTCGATAGTTGATGAGTTTAGGGATCATGAAGAGCAATATTCACGAATTATGATAGTTGGAGGTGGTAAAGTAGGATTTTCTCTAGCTAAAGACCTCGAGCAGGTATATAAGGTTAAACTAATAGACTCTAATTCTGATAGATGTATAGATTTATCAAAAGAATTGGAAAAAACAATTGTTCTTAATGGTTCAGCCACGGATGAAACGCTATTAAAAAGCGAGAACATAGCTAATATTGATATTTTTTGTGCATTAACTGATGATGATGAGACAAATGTTATGTCTTCATTGCTTGCAAAAAAGATGGGAGCAAAGAAAACAATGATTATTCTTAATAATCCATCTTATTTGGGTCTCGTTCCAGGTTTTATTGATATTTACATAGCCCCATATAGGCTGACTGTTTCTTCTGTTCTTCAAGACTTGAGAGACAGTGACGTTGCTCAAGATGTTATTCTAAAAGTAAATACAGGTGCGGAGGCTATAGAAGGGATTGTTCATGCCAATGAATTTACATCATCATTATTCGGAAAGCCAATAAAGGAAATACCATTGCCTGAAGGCTCAGCAATAGCAGCTATTATAAGACATGGTGAATTAATTATGCCTAGCTCGAGTGTAGATCTTACACTTAATGATCACTTAATTATATTTCTATCAGATAAGAATAAAGTTGGAGAAGTAGAGGTTCTTTTTAAATAGAAAGATGAACTTTAAACCTTTATTAAACCTTTTCAGCATCTTGGTGATGTTTTTTAGCCTTTCATTTGTTATTCCAATGGCAATTTCCTTAATATTTGATGACTCAGCATTAAATATATTTATCATTACTTTTGCAATTATTTTTAGTCTTGGGCTTTTTGGATGGCTGGTTTCAAGGGATGCTGGGGATGATTTAAATCAAAAAGATGGATTTATAATAATCACATTTTTTTGGGTTGTGCTTTCTATTGCTGGGTCAATACCTTTTATTTTAATTGGAATGCCCTTGGTTGATGCTTTTTTCGAATCTATGTCGGGCATTACAACAACAGGTGCTACTGTAATATCTAACTTAGATGACCTTCCTGAATCTGTTCTTTTTTATAGGCAGCTACTTCAATGGATGGGTGGAATGGGTTTAATTGTTCTTGCAATAGCAGTGATGCCACTTTTGGGCATTGGTGGTGGCCAATTATATAAAACAGAGATTCCAGGCGCTATGAATGATCAAAAGCTAACACCCAGAATAAAAGAAACAGCTCAGGCATTGTGGTTAATATATCTAGTGTTAACTTTTTTTTGTGCGCTATTCTATTATTTTGCTGGCATGAACGGGTTCGATGCTATTTCACACAGTCTTAGCACTGTCTCAATAGGTGGGTTTTCAACGCATAATGAAAGTATTGGTTATTTCAATAATGGCCTAATAGAAGCGGTATGTATTGCGTTTATGCTTCTTTCAGCGCTTAGTTTTACATTGCATTATTTTGCTATTTACATGAAAAGGCCTCTTAAATATTTTCATGATCCTGAGTCAAAGTTTTTTATCTCAATACTTTTGGTGATTTTTACAATTTCAATGGCAGTTAACATGCTGTCAACAACTGGAGAAGCGAGCATACGTGAATTGCTATTTCATACGGTATCTATCGTTACAACAACTGGTTTTGCTATAGGTGATTCATCTCAGTGGAATCCATCAATAGGATTCTTATTATTAATAGGTGCCTTCATTGGTGCTTGTTCAGGCTCAGTTGGTGGTGGAATTAAATCATGGAGAGTCTTAATAATGATTAATTATGCCTATATTAATCTTAAGAAAATGATTCATCCTAATGCTGTGATTTCCCTAAAAATAGGAAATAAAAATGTTGAGAATGACGTTGCGTCATCAGTGTGGGGATTTTTTTCTATATATGTAATATCTTTCGTTATTCTTCTTCTTGGTTTGGTTATGGCTGGATTGGATTTTGAGTCAGCCTTTTCTGCAATAGGCGCATGTTTAAATAATCTTGGTCCTGGTCTTGGAGAAGTTTCACAAACTTATGAATCGGTATCACCTGCCGGCAAGGGCATACTTTCTTTTGCAATGATATTGGGAAGGTTGGAGATATTTACCCTTCTTGTATTGTTTACTCCAGTCTTTTGGAGAGGTTAATTAAATTCCAACATAGGGATCTATTCCTGATGGTGGTCTTTTAAATCTTTTGTATTCCCATGAGTAATCTTTAGGATTAATTTTAATAAGGTCTTCGATGCTTTGATTGATAGATAGTTTGTACTCACTATCATTATATATACTTTCTTTGCATGGTTTTATGGTTATTCCTAGTCTATTATTTTCAAATGAATTTATACAAATAAATACTGCTGGTTTTTTAGTTTTATGGACCATTGAAGCGGCTAATGTTGTTGAGTATGCATCTGTATTAAAAAACTTTATGTACTCTCCCATTCCTATTTTTGGAACTTGGTCTGCTGCCAAACAAACAACCTTATTATCTATAAGGGCTTTAAAGATTTTTCGAACACCATTTATGTTTGTTTCATAGACTTCATTGTTATTTTCTTCTCTCTGTTTTCTAACAAACTTATCTAAATATTTAATTTTTACTTTTTTATAAAGAGTGGTCGTATTAGTTTTGGAGTTAATCCACTTTAATAACATGTCAACACTTCTGTTATGAAAAGCAATAATTACTAGGCCTTTTTTGTTGGTATTTTGAGAGATTAGATAATTGTTTTCGATTCTAAATATCTTTTTGCCGGATATGTGAATTGGTCTTGCCCAAGATTGTAATGTTTCATATCCACTTACAAATGTTTCGATGAAACTCTCTTTGGCGAGTAAAGCTTTTTCAGCATCGGATAGATCAGGAAAACATATTTTTATATTACACATTGTTATCTTATAAACTGAAGAGGTTTTATGAAGGCTTAGCTTGGTGTAGAGATTTATAGCAGATCTAATAAAATGTATTGGTATAAGTGTAATTAAATAAAATAAAAGCTTCATAGTGATTACTTATTCTATGTTTGTTATATAATCTTAAATGATTATAGCGATTAAATATTAATTAATTAAATATATTAAATACTCTATTAAGTAGACATATGTTGCTTTTATATTGTTGGAGATTGATTTGACTGCAAAAAATATGGATGATCTTGTATCTTTATGTAAAAGACGAGGCTTTATCTTTCAATCAGGCGAGATATATGGTGGTATGCAAGGTATGTATGACTATGGGCCGCTTGGCGTGGAGCTAAAGAACAATCTTAAGCAAGCATGGTGGAACGCAATGGTCTATGAAAACGATAATATTGAAGGCTTAGACGCTGCTATCTTAACAAATCCAACTATTTTAAAGTATTCAGGTCATGAAGATACATTTACTGACCCAATGGTTGATTGTAAATCTTGTAATCAAAGATTTAGGCTGGACCAAGTGCCAGAACATTGTAAAAAAGAAGATTTAACAGAGCCAAGACAATTTAATCTCATGTTTAAAACGAATGTTGGGCCAATTGAAGATGGTTCTAGTTTTGGATATCTAAGACCTGAAACAGCTCAAAGCATTTTTACAAATTTTAAAAATGTTGTTGATTCGTCTTCAAAATCCTTACCTTTTGGTATAGCTCAAATAGGTAAAGCTTTTAGGAATGAAATTACTCCAAGAAACTTTATATTTAGAGTAAGAGAATTTGAGCAAATGGAGCTTGAATTCTTTGTAGAGCCAGGCACAGATGAAGATTGGCATAAAAAATGGGTTCAGAAAAGACTTGATTGGTGGGAAGATCAAGGCATACCTATGAAAAGTATTGAGCTTTATGATGTACCTAAAGATGAATTAGCTCATTATTCAAAAGGTACTATTGATGTTATGTATAAATTTCCACATGGTCTTGAAGAGCTTGAGGGTATAGCAAATAGAACTGATTTTGATTTAGGCTCACACACAAAGAACCAAGATGAGCTCAATATATCTGCAAATGTGGTTGAGAATAAATCATCAAATACGAGACTAGCGATTCAAAATATTGAAACTAAAGAATGGGTTGTTCCTTATGTTATTGAGCCTTCTGCAGGTGTCGATAGAGGTGTGCTAGCAATTATGAATGAAGCATATAATGTTGAAACCTTAGGAGAAGGAAAAGAGAGAACAGTTTTAAAACTTATGCCTCATCTTTCACCTGTTAAGGCTGCTGTGATTCCTTTGAAGAAAAATAATGAAGAATTAGTTAAGATTGCGTCTAGCCTGAAATCTAGACTACAAAAACTTAATCTAGGAAGAATTATTTTAGAAAATACCGGTAATATTGGTAAGGGTTATAGAAGGCATGACGAAATAGGAACTCCTTTGTGCATAACGATAGATTTCGATTCTATTGAAGACAATACTGCAACTCTTAGGGATCGAGATACTATGAATCAAGAACGCATGGAGATTGATAAAATCCCCGAATATCTAATCAAGGTTGTAAATGGTTTATAAATGCCACTAATTGGCAGTATTATTTTCAATGCTTTTTTTTATTTAAGCCTTATACCAATAACAACAATAATAATATCTTTATATTTCTTTATATCCACCAAACATCTTCAAAGGTTGGGAGCCATGTGGATTAAAGTTGTATTAAATGCTTTAAAATTTTTATGTGGGGTCAGCTGGAAAGTGGAGGGAGTCGAAAATATTCCGAATACTCCTTGTATAGTTGTTTCTAATCATCAAGGCCAATGGGAATCATTTTTTTTGCAAACATTATTTATTCCCTCGACAAGTATAATTAAAAAAGAATTGCTGCTTATACCCTTATTTGGATGGGCTCTAAGGTGCATGAAGCCTATAACGTTAAATAGATTAAATAGGGTGAGCAGCTTAAAGAAGGTTATAAAAAAAGGCGTTATAAAACTTAAAAATGGTTTCTCAATAATACTTTTTCCTGAGGGAACAAGAATAAGTCCTGAGAGAGGAATACAACCTTTTGCTAGAAGTTGTGGTTTATTGTCTGTTAAAAGCGGTCTACCGGTTTTACCTATATGTCATAACTCTGGAAAATATTGGAAAAATAAAAAGTTTATAAAGAGTCCTGGCAAGGTAGTTCTAAGAATTGGAGAGCCAATATTGGGTAGGGACCCCAAGGTGATTACAAATGACGCTTATAATTGGGTCAAAAATAACTATGAAGAAATAAATTAAATATCTAAATCAGTAACTGATAGTGCATTTGCATCGATAAACTCTCTTCTAGGCTCAACTTCATCACCCATAAGAATTTCAAACGATTCATTAGCATCCTGGACATCTTTAATATCTACCCTCATCATTCTTCTATGCTCTGGATCCATTGTTGTTGTCCAAAGTTGTTCAGGATTCATTTCGCCAAGACCTTTATATCTTTGAACTTCTAAACCCCTTCCTCCATTTTTAGAAAATTCTTTAACCGCATCTTCTTTTTGCTGTTCATCTGAAGCATATACAAACTCTTTACCCTTAGTAATTTTATATAAGGGTGGAAGGGCAATATATATATGGCCCCTGTCTACAATCTCGAACATTTGTCTGTAAAAAAATGTTAAAAGAAGAGTTCTTATATGGGAACCATCAACATCAGCATCGGTCATTATTATGATTCTATGGTATCTCAGCTTCTCAATATCAAAATCTTCTTTGCCTATTCCACAACCCAGGGCTTTAATAAGTGTACCAACCTCTTGTGAGCCAAGAACCTTATCAATTCTTGCCTTTTCAACGTTAATAATTTTGCCTTTGAGAGGCAGGATTGCTTGATTTTTTCTATTTCTACCTTGTTTTGCAGAGCCGCCAGCCGAATCACCCTCAACAATATATATTTCTGAAAGGGTTGGATCTTTTTCCTGGCAATCTGCTAATTTACCAGGAAGTCCGGCAATCTCTAGAACACCTTTTCTGCGAGTCATTTCACGCGCCTTTCTTGCGGCCTCTCTAGCAAGCGCTGCCTCAGCCACCTTCCCATAAATTGCCATAGCATCTTTTGGATTTTCTAATAAGTATTCATTAAAATATTTGCTGAAAACACTACTAACAACACTTTCAACTTCTGAGGAAACTAACTTTTCTTTTGTTTGTGATGAAAATTTAGGATCAGGTACTTTAACTGAAATAATAGCTGTTATACCTTCGCGCACATCTTCACCTAAAAGATCCGTAGGTGTTTTTTTGGCATTCTCTTTTTTTATAAAAGCTTTTAATACTCTTGTTAAACTCCCTCTAAAGCCTGCCAAATGCGTGCCGCCATCTTTTTGAGGAATATTATTTGTGTAACATAAAACATTTTCAGAGTATGAATCTGTCCATTGAAGCGCTATCTCAACACCCACCTCGTTTTCCGTTGCTGAACATTCAAATATTTCTGATACTTGTTGCTTGCGTCCTTTTAGATGTGTTACATAGCTCGAAAGGCCGCCATTATTTTTAAATTTCTTTGTCTTGTTAGTTCTTTCATCAATTACATTAATAGAAACTCCTGCATTAAGAAAAGATAACTCTTGAATTCTTTTATAAATTCTTTCAATTTCAAAATTAATGGAAGTAAAAATAGTATCTGATGGATAAAAAGTTATTTCAGTTCCTGTTTCTTTTGAAGCTTTTACTTTTTTTAATTTAGCTTTTGGTTTGCCGTTTTCATATTCTTGCAAATACTCTCCACCATCTCTGCAAACTTTTAATATAAGTTTATCGGAAAGTGCGTTTACAACTGAAACACCTACACCATGAAGGCCGCCTGAAACCTTATAGCTATTATCATCAAACTTTCCACCTGAATGAAGGGTTGTTAGGATTAATTCTGCAGCAGATATGCCTTCTTTCTTATGAACATCAACTGGTATTCCTCTTCCATTATCTTTTACAGTGACAGACCCGTCTTTGTTAACTATTACATTTATATCTGAGCAGTGCCCTGCCATAGCCTCATCAATACAGTTGTCCAAGACCTCAAAAACCATATGGTGTAATCCCGAACCATCATCGGTATCTCCAATATACATTCCAGGTCTCTTCTTTACTGCTTCTAGGCCTTTAAGTACTTGAATATTGGATGAGTCGTAGGTATTTTTTTCTGCTTTTTTTGGCATATTTCCTATCTTAATTGTTCCACGTGGAACTTTTTGAAATCATTATATTTATCAACTATTTTACTACTAAAATGATCATCTATACAGGAAAAAATTATTTGATTATTTAAGAAATTTAGAAGGTTTATGAAAACATTAAATGTGTCGTCATCTAACTCGGATTTAATGTCATCTATAATTAAAGTTGCATCAATATTGTGAACTTTTCTTAGCACCTCATGTTGAGCGCAACACCATATAATGGACAAGATTTTTTGCTCTCCCCTAGAAAGAATTTGTTTTGCATCATTTTCTCCAATAAGAATTCTAATATCTGCTTTGTGTGGTCCTTTTGTTGTTGTTTTTCTAATAATATCTTTTTGCTCATTCTCCACGAGAATATCGTAAAGATCTCGTGAAACATCCCACCCAGGAAAGAATTCTATTTGAATTTTTTTAAGATATTCTGTGGTTTTACAATTATCAAGTATTGAAATCAATCTCTTAAACTCAAGCAATGACTGATCAAAGAATGTTGATCTTTTACAATCTAAACTCTCTGCCTCTTCTGAAACTTTTTTATTCCAGATATCAATATTTTTTATATCTCTTGTTTTCAATAAACTGTTTCTTTGTTTTAGGCACCTGTAGAAACCAAACCACGTCTCTGAAAAGCTTTCGTCCGAAACAAAAAGAGACCTATCTAAAATTTTTCGTCTAAAGTCTGGGGATGCGTCTGCAAAAGAAAAAGTATTGTTATGAATAGCTGTTGCAGGAAATTCTTTAATTAAATTGCTTGTGGTTGTTTTTGTGTTATTTATCTTTATTGATATAGCTTTAGTTTTTTCTTTGGTGATTGATAGTGTGAAGCCTCTGCTCGAATCATAACCATTAATGTTAAAAAAATTTCTGTTGGTTGAGATCAAAGATTGTATGTTAGAGCTTTTAAACGATCTGCCACTTGAGCACATATAAATGGCTTCAAGAATTGAGGTTTTTCCAGATCCATTATTTCCATAAAAAAAATTAATGCCTGATGATAGTTTTATATTGGATGAGCTAAAGCATCTAAAATTATGGAGTTTTAGATCGCTTATCATTTTATTTTAAGAATTATTCTGTTGTATGTTATCAAGGCCTATATAAGAAGGGGCATTACAACATACTTAAAACTATCAGAACCAGGGTTTGTTATTAAACAGCTTTTATCAGAACCAAAAAAATGAATCTCAACAAGCTCGCCTTCAGCGGATGAAAGTATCTCTTGAATATAATTTACATTAAATGCTATATCTATAATGCCTCCAGCATAAGAGCATTCGATTGATTCTTCGGCCTGTTCTTTCTCTGGATTGTTGGCTGAGATGTGTATTGAATTTTCGGAAGTTACTAATCGAACACCTCTAAATTTTTCACTAGAAAGAACACTTACCCTACTAAGACTTTCAGAGAGACTTTTCTTGTTTATTGATAGCGTAGAACTTTCTCCTGTTGGAATAACTTGCTCATAATCTGGGAATTTACCTTCAATGAGTTTGCTGGTAAATGTTGTTCCTGCAACATTTACGTTAATTGAATTGCTGCTTAGCTGTAACAGTATATTTTCTGAACTCTCATTTACAAGCTTGCCAATTTCATTGATAGATTTTCTTGGGACAATACCTGTTATTTGCTCTGTAATGCCCTCATTAAGGCTAAGGGTTGCTGTGGCAAGCCTGTGTGCATCAGTAGCAACGCTTGTGATTTGAGTATCTTCAACAGATAAAAACAAGCCATTTAAATAATGCCTCCAATCCTGGTTTCCCATGGCAAATGATGTTTTGCTGATTAATGATTTAAGATTTTGGGCACTAATATTTACTGTATTGCCCCCCTCTTCTTTTTCAAAGATAGGAAAATCTTCGCTTGGCAATGTTGCAAGGTTGTATTTACCTAAGTTTGTCTCAATTTTTAAGTTGTCTCCGTCTAAATAAAAATGAATTTCTGAATCATCCTTAAACAGCCTGCATAACTCGCTCAATTTTTTTGCAGGAGCTGTGGTTTTGCCGCCGCTTTTATAGTTTGAGATAGTTGAAATTGTAGAAATTTCAGACTCAAGGTCTGTTGCGGTTAATTTAAGAGAAGACTCATCTACCTCAAATAAAACGTTTGCAAGTATTGGTAGGGTTTGTCGTTTTTCAACAACGCCAAGCGTTGAATTAAGAGATTTTACTATCTCTTCTTTAGTTATGTAAAAGTCCATTATTAATTTGTTAGTGCTCTTGTAAGGTTTCTATAATCTTCTTCGTGCGAAGGGCTTTCTTTTCGGAGTTCGGCTATTTTTTTACAAGCGTGAAGAACTGTTGTGTGATCTCTTCCGTTAAACGCCTCTCCGATTTCAGGTAGGCTGTGTCTTGTTAGCTCTTTTGTTAAAGCCATTGCTAGCTGTCTTGGCCTTGTGATTGACCTGCTTCTTCTTTTTGATAAAAGATCTGAAAGTTTAATATTATAGTATTCTGCTACAGTTTTTTGGATATTTTCAATACTAACCATTTTGGCAGAAATAACAAATAGGTCTTTAAGAGCATCTTTTACTAGGGCGAGATCAATTTGTTGGTTCGTAAATCTAGCATTAGCAACAACTCTTTTAAGGGCGCCCTCTAACTCTCTGATATTAGAACGGATTCTTTGAGCAATATATATCGCGCAGTCATTTGGCATCTCTACTCCCATTGAAGAGGCTTTTTGAAGCAGAACTGCAGCTCTGGTTTCAAGTTCAGGAGGGTCTATTATTACAGGCAGACCCCAACCAAGTCTTGATTTTAATCGCTCTTCAAGACCATCGATTTCTTTTGGATATTTATCACAAGTTAAAATCATTTGATTATTTCTATCCAAGAGTGCATTAAATGTATGAAAAAACTCTTCTTGTGATTGTTCTTTTCCTGCAAAGAACTGAATGTCGTCAATTAGTAATGCATCTGCATTTCTATAAAATGATTTAAACTCATTCATTGCACCAAGTTGGAGAGCTTTAACCATATCAGACACGAATTTTTCTGAATGAACATAAACAATTCTTTTTGTCGGTTCGTTTCTGAGAATTTCATTACCGACCGCATGCATTAAATGGGTTTTTCCGAGACCTACTCCGCCATAGATGAAAAGAGGGTTATAGTCACCCTTAGGATTAGAGGCAACCTGTTTCGAGGCTGCCAAAGCCACATGGTTTGACTTACCCTCGACAAAGGTGTCAAAAACATAAGATGGAACGAGTTTAGTATCTTCAGATTTAGTATCGTTTTTATATTTATCAACAAAAGTTTGTTTTGTATGAGTTTTAAAAACTAGACATATGTCTTTTTTTGATTGTGTTTTAACTATGTTTGTGATGTCGTCAACCAAATTAGTTTCTACATAATTTGCTATAAAATCATTTGGCGCAGTCAGCTCAAGGGTATCTTTATGCAAATTTCCTTTTAGAGGCCTTATCCAGGTGTTAAAATCATCCTGTGACAACTTAATTTCAAGCTTTTCTGAGCATTTATTCCAAAATTCCAATCCTAGATCCTCCTATTAGACAACTAGTCTATTAAAAAACTAACAAGATATCTACAGGATAAGTTAATGAATTTTCTGTGGATAACATGTATATAAAAAAATATTTTATGTTTTTAAAATTTAGTGTGAAATCTTATAATTAATGAGCTATAATGCTCCACTATTTTTTAGGTAGCCAATTATGAAAAGAACATTTCAACCAAGCACATTAAAAAGAAGCAGAACACATGGCTTTAGAGCAAGAATGGCAACAAAGGCTGGTAGGGCTATACTTTCTAATAGAAGAAAAAAGGGCCGCAAGGTTCTCACAGCATAAGGCTTGATTAAGCCAAGGCTGCCTAAACACTTTCACAGCTCAAAAAATCTTAGGCTTTTTCACTTACCCTCTGAGTCGTGTGCCATAAGAATATCTATACCAAAAAAAAACTTTAAGCTTGCAGTCGATAGAAATAAAATAAAAAGGCAAATAAAAGAGATTTTTAAAAAAAACAATCTTCTAAAAGAGGCTGGCACTTTTGTTGTTTTGGTTTATAAGCCTTTTGGCGAATTAAAATTTAGTGAGGCTTCTGTTGAGGTGATTAAGGCTGTAGAATCACTTTATCAAAAAGGAATATGAATAAAATGAACATAAGAAAAGTTTATCTTGGTTTAATAGCAGTTTTGTCTATGGCTCTTTTTTACGAGTGGACTTCTGGCAATAAAGCTGATTCTATTGGTGCCCACCTTGAAAGCGCAAAAGTTGAAAGCGCAAAACCCCGAGTTACTAAAGATGGTTTATATGTTTATCTAGAAAATGATTTGTTAAAACTTAAGATTGCCACCCAAACAGGCTCTGTTGTTGAATCTCGTCTTAAGAAATATGGGGTAGAAAATGTTGAGGGCTCGATGGGTGTAAGGGTTTTTGGGTCATCGGACACTGGATACTTTAAATACTACCTTAGAACCGGGTTTACAGGTCAGCAAGCTGAATTTGTTTTAGATAGTTATGGTGATGATTTTGTTTTGTTAAAAAGCTCAAGCGGAGATTTAACTAAAGAGTTTAGTTTTTTACCAGACACATATGAGGTTCTTATAAAAGATAGTTCCAGCGCTGGCGTTGGGGGTAAGCCTTTTGCCTCTCTGTATAGAACAGAGGGAAGATCATTAGATTTAAAGACGGCTGTTACCGAAGGCGGCATGATGAACAACAGCTCCTATCAAGGCGTTGCTATAAGCAGCGACCAGGACCCTTATTTTTCTTCAAGATTAAGAAGTATTGATGAGCCCCTTTCGGTTCTTTCAAGGTCGGGGTGGGTGTCTTTTATTCAAAAGTACTTTTTTGCAGCTTTAATTGGCTCTGATGATTATGTGTATAATTATTTTGCTCAGCCGGCCGAATCGGGTGTTTATAGAATGGGTTATACCGTTGAAAAGGGCGAGGCTACAAGTCTTGTGTATTCTCACTCACACAGAGTATTTATTGGCCCAAAGATTAGAAAAGATCTTGCAGAAAGGGCTGATGGACTAGAGTTATCAATCGATATGGGCTGGTTTTGGTTTATATCACAACCAATGGTTTGGTTTTTAGATCTTATAAATGAGTACGTTGATAGCTGGGCTTTTTCAATCATAATTTTCACATTATTGTTAAAATTAGTTTTGTTTCCTGTTACCGCCAAGGGTTTTGTGTCTATGGCTGGGATGAGAAAAATAGGCCCAAAGATGAAAGATATTCAAGATAGGTACAAAAATGATAGGCAGAGAGCTAGCGCAGAAGTTATGGCTTTGTATAAGAAAGAAGGGGTTAATCCGCTTGGAGGATGTCTTCCTGTTTTAGCTCAAATGCCTTTTTTTATTGGTTTTTTCTTCGCATTAAGGGAGATGGTAGAGTTGAGACATGCTTCGTTTTATTGGATATCTGATCTTTCTATTCCAGACCCCTTGTTTATTTTACCCGTGGTGTTTGGGATGGTTATGGTTTTTACACAAAAATTAAGTCCTGCGCCTCCGACCACAGATCCAACTCAGGCCCAAGTTATGAAGTATATGCCTGTTATTTTTTCTATTTTCTTTTTTATATTTCCTGCGGGCTTGTGTCTATATTCGGTTATAAACTCGGGTTTTTCCTTGGGCCAACAAAGATACCTTTATAGAAAAACAGGAGCTTTAGATGGCGTGGGCGCTGGTGGGTCTTAGTTTTTATGTCGGTTGTTTTTGCTCTTGCCACACCGCCCGCAAAGTCTGCGATTTGCATATTTAGGGTTTCTGGTAAGGGTTGCCTTAAAAAACTAAAAGCCCTTACAGGATCTTCACCAAATAAACCAAGGACCTTTTATCTAAAGTCTCTCTTAAACAAAGACGGGGTCCTTGTTGACAGAGTTGGTATGGTTTTTTTCAAAGGCCCTGAAAGTTATACAGGAGAGGACTCCTTTGAGATTTATGCTCACGGAGGCCTGGGAGTGATGACTCTTATTGTTGATGTTTTTAAAGATGTTGGTTTTGAAGAGGCTGCTCCTGGTGAATTTACAAAAAGGGCCTTTTTAAATAATAAAATTAGTTTAAACGAGGCAGAGTCTGTGGTTGACGTGATAGACAGCTCAAGTGCTGAAAGTGTTTATTTGTCGTCTAGTTCTTTGTCTGGGTCTTTTACAGAAAGGGTTGTTGGTTTTTCAAAAACAATAGACTTCTTCAGGGTGCGTGTTGAGGGTGAGATAGATTTTTCAGATGAAGGTGAGGATTTTTTAGACTCTTCTTTGGTGGATGGTTTAAAAACAACATTGGTGGACTTTTCTTCTTTTATTGGTGAGTGTGTCAGTAAAAAAAACTATTCTATTAAAAACAAGGTACTTTTTATTGGTCCGGTTAATTCGGGCAAGTCTTCTGTTTTTAATAGGCTTTTGGGTTTTGAGCGAGCGCTTGTTTCAGATGTTGCTGGCACAACAAGAGACCTTGTTGAGTCTGAGTTGTTTTACAACAATGCCTCCTTTTCGCTATCAGACTCTGCTGGAATAAGGGATACGGACGATAAAATAGAGTCTAGGGGTATAAGCATGGCTCTTGACCAAGTAAATGACGCCGACGTTGTTGTTGGCGTTTTTGATTCTTTTGATAAAAAAGTGATGAAAAGATTTTCGCGCCTTGTTAAAAATAAAAAATATGTAGCGGTGTTTAATAAGTTAGATCTTGGGAGGCCTGCTGTTGATGTTTTTGATTGTTTGGTATCAGCAAAAACTGGTGAGGGTTTTGATGGGTTAAAAGATGTTCTTGCTAATTCATTTAAGGTTGATGAACAAAATGATTACAGCTACATGGTTCGAGATCGCCATATATCCTTATTTAACTCTTCATTAAAGAGATTAAAAGATGCTCTTTTAAAGATTGATAATGTTGAGGGTTTGGAGTTGGTTGCAGAAGATTTAAAGTTGGCTAGAAAATCGTTAGATGCGATTGTTGGTGTTAAAACTCCTGACTCTTTGCTCGGTGATATTTTTAGTAGTTTTTGTATTGGTAAATAAGTTGTTATTAATCTGTGTTTAAATTTTAAAAAGTTTTTTTATTAACAGGTTTTTATATGTTTTTTGTTACCTTGGTTAACAGGGTTAAACATATCTTATTAGCATAGGTTTTTGTTGTTTTCTTGGGGTTTTTAGATGTTACTAACAAACAAACCTTGCCTTAATAGAAATAACAATAAGTATATAATATAGATATTATTAGTATTAATAAGTATATGGATAGATTTGATATTGTGGTTGTTGGAGGTGGGCACGCAGGCGTTGAAGCAGCTCATGCTGCATTCAGGCTTGGTATGTCATGCGCCCTGATAACTTTTGAAAAAAACAAAATTGGCCAAATGTCATGCAACCCAGCAATTGGAGGTCTTGGCAAAACCCATATTGTTAGAGAAATAGACTCTATGGGAGGAGTTATGCCTCTTGCAACAGATATGTCAGGAATTCAATATAGAACTCTTAATACTAGAAAGGGCGACGCTGTTCAAGCGCTTCGAGTTCAGTGCGATAGAGCGCTTTATAAAAAGGCTGTTCAAAAAATCTTAAGTAAAACAAGCATTGTAATTATCGAAGCTGAGGTAACAGATCTTATTATTAACAAAGGCTTTGTGAAAGGGGTGATAGCTGGTGATGTTGAGGTGTTGGCCAAAAAAACAATTTTAACCACAGGCACCTTTTTAAATGGACTTATGTACACAGGCACAGAAGTGACTATGGGAGGAAGAGTCGGCGACGACTCAGCAATCCCATTGTCTAAAAAACTTTACAGTTTGAATCTTCCAATGGGCAGACTTAAAACCGGAACCCCAGCAAGAATAAAGATGTCGAGCATTGATCTTTCTGTTATGGAAGAGCAACCAGGCGAAATCCCTACTCCACACATGTCCTTAACCCGTGAGGTAAAAAATCACCAAAAACAGCTTTCTTGTTATATAGCAAGGACCAATAAAAAGACTCACAAAATAATAGCAGACAATACCCACCTCTCAGCCATGTACTCTGGAAACATAACAGGAATTGGGCCAAGGTATTGCCCCTCTATAGAAGACAAAGTTTTTAAATTTTCATCCAAAGACAGCCACCAAATTTTCATAGAGCCGGAGGGTATAGGCGTAGACCTTGTTTACCCAAACGGCATTTCAACAAGCCTTCCTAAAAACACCCAAAAGGACTTTATAACATCTATTAAAGGAATGGAAAAAGCACACATAACAGAATACGGATATGCTGTTGAGTATGATTTTGTAGACCCTAGAACTAACAAAAAAACACTGGAGACAACTTTTTTGAAAGATTTTTATCTAGCAGGACAAATAAACGGGACAACCGGTTACGAAGAAGCGGCCGCACAAGGACTTGTCGCCGGAATAAACGCCACACAATCAATACAAAACAAAGATCCGTTTGTGCTCAACAGAGACGAGGCATATATAGGCGTTTTAATAGACGACCTCACAACACATGGAATAACAGAACCCTATAGAATGTTCACAAGCAGGGCCGAACACAGGCTTTTGTTATCCCAAAACAACGCAGAACAACGGCTTTTATCAAAAGCATACAAACTAGGACTCATCACAGAAGAAAGATATAAGGACTATTTAAAAAAAGAAGACCAGTACAAAGAGTTTGTAACCAACACTTTAAAAAAAATAAAAATAAAAAAATTTACAAACAAAAAAAACGAAATAATTAACCTTGAGGAAAAAAGAAGCATCGAATCACTACTCACAAGGCCCGATGTTGATGAAAACAAACTTATAGAATTTAAAGAAAAAGAAATTAGCCTTCTTAAAAGAGCGGCGATAGAAATCAAATACAAGGGATATATAGACAAGCAAAAAAGAGAAATCAGTAAAAACAAAAAACAAAACAATAAAAAAATCCCTGACAAAATTAACTACAAAAGCATTAGCGGGCTATCCAATGAGATTGTTGAAAAGCTAACACAATCAAGACCAGAAACAATTGGGTCTGCATCACAGATAGAGGGAATGACACCCGCCGCCATAAATTTAATTTTAATCAATATAAAAAAAATAGAAACAGAAAAGGCAAATGCATAAAGAGCTCTTCAGCAAAAAAGAGGGGCTAATAAACGAATTCATAGATGAGGCCCTGGCTTTTAACAAAAAACACAATATTTTTATTAGAGCAAATAAGGAAGAGGTTCTAGAAAAAGATATTCTTGATTGCATGCCTTTAGTAGAAAGAATAAAAACTAAAGAAAAAATTCTTGACCTGGGTTCTGGAGGGGGTTTTCCCGGAATAGTGCTCGCAATTCTAAGACCCGAATGCCAAATACATTTATTAGAAAAGAGCCAAAAAAAATGTTATTTTTTGAACAAAACAAAAGACGTGCTAGGACTAAAAAATATAAAGGTTTTAAAAACAACAATAAACCCAAAAAACACACTTGAAAAATATTCCACAATTACCGCAAGGGCTTTTTCATCAACAGGAAACATCTTAGCGCTAACAAAAAACAACCTTACAAAAAACGGTAGATACCTTCTTCTCAAGGGAAGGGTTGAAAAAATAGAAGAAGAAATAGCAGCAATAAATACAAACAATTATAAGTGTGAAATAATCAAAGTAGAAAATAAAAAATACGAAAGACATTTAGTGCAAATAACAAAAAATGAATAAGGTTATAGCGATAGCAAACCAAAAAGGCGGGGTTGGAAAAACAACGACGGCGGTTAACCTTGCGTCAAGCCTTTCGGCAACAAAAAGAGAGGTCTTGTTAATAGACTTAGACCCACAAGGAAACGCAACCACGGCCACCGGAATAAAAGAAGAAAACCCAAACACCCTTTTCAACCTTTTTTTTGAAGAAAAAAACATTAATGAGTGCATTTATGAAACCCCTGATGAGTATGATGTTATTCCTGGCGGCCAAGATCTTATTGCTTTGGAGGTGGGAATAAGAGACTCACAAAAACAGAATTTTTTATCTCAAGAACTTAAAAACATAAATAAAAAATACGACTACACAATAATTGACACCCCCCCAACACTAAATCAATTAACAATAGAAGCTTTGTTTGCAGCATCTGGAACGCTTATTCCGCTTCAGTGTGAATATTATTCGCTAGAGGGTGTTACAGGCTTAATGCAAACAATAAAAACTTTATCAGACAAAAACCTTACATCTAACAGAGTGCTTGGAATAATAAGAACCATGGTTGATATGCGAAATAATCTTGCAAAAGAAGTCTCCGATGAGTTAGAAAATCATTTCTCCAGCCTTGTTTTTAATACATTAATACCAAGAAACATAAAACTAGCCGAAGCACCAAGTCACGGAGTTTCTGGCGTAAAATATAAGCCAACTTCATACGGAGCAAAAGCCTACCTTGCTCTTGCCGGAGAGCTAATCAGGAAGGTTGAATATGTCTGATGATAATAAAAGCTTAAACAGAGGCCTTGACGCCCTTTTGGGATCAACCAAAGACGCAAATCAGAAATCTGTAAAAGAGATCATGATTACTGACATTAGCGCTGGAAGATTTCAACCGAGATCAAACTTTGATGAGGCAAAGCTTTTAGAGCTTACGAGCTCTATAAAAAACCATGGAGTGATCTCTCCAATTCTTGTAAGAGAAGTGGGATTAAATAAATACGAGGTTATAGCTGGAGAAAGAAGGTTGAGAGCCTCAAAAAAAGCCGGACTAAAAACAATACCCTGTCTTATTGACCAAAAAAAAGACCAAGACGCTCTTGAGTCAGCCCTTATTGAAAACCTTCAAAGAGAGGATTTAAACGCGGTTGAAGAGGCTCGAGGCTATGACAGGTTAAAAAGAGAGTTTGGCTTAACCCAAGATGAGGTTGCTTCATCTACAGGAAAAGCCAGAAGTACTATTGCAAACTCTCTAAGATTATTGAATCTATCACCCAAAATTCTAGACATGCTTGCGGCTGGTCAGATTGAAAAAGGACATGCAAAGCTCTTGGTTGCAATGAGCTCTCAAGACGCGGAAAAAGCAGCAAACAACATAATTAAAAATAAACTAAGCGTTAAAGATTTAAGCAGTCTATCTGTATCAAAAAGGGCAAGCTCAAAAAATATAAAAAAAACCAAAGATACCGACTTATTGAATGTAGAAAAGGAGATGTCAGAGGAATTTGGTCACAAGATAGAAATAGAGGCAAAGAACAAAAAAACCGGAAAAGTGGTCATAACATACAACACCTCTAATGAGCTTGAAACAATCATTTCAAAGATAAAAAACTAAATAGTAAAAAACTTTCAAATTAAACAGAAAACACCTTGTTTATAACACTATAAATTTCTATAATTCACGGCAATTAATTAAGAAACATACCGATCTTTTGAAAAGCCTCAAAAATACACTTTTTAGCAACAAATCACTGCTAACTATTCTTGCTGTGGTTTTAATGATTGCTGGTAGTTCTCAAAACCCCATGTTTTTTATATTACCTTTAATTTATTTAACATCTATATCTGCAGCCTATTTCATTGGCGCAAAGATTAATGATTATGGGATCAATGCAGCTTATAATTGGTCAATAAAATGGGCTTTGTTTGTATTTTTTTTATACCTGACAGCGACTTTTATGCAAAATGTTTTTATCAGCGCTATGCTTTTCTTTATTTTTATTAATACAGTTCTAAACCCAATAATGTTTGTTAAAAAAGAGGCTTCAATTTAATGGCTAAAGGCGCAATGACAACTGAGTCATACATTAATCACCATCTCACAAACCTTACATGTGGAAAAGTTGGTGTTAATGAGGACGCTGGTATTTATGATTCCTTTTGGACTTGTGATCCATACATGGTGGACAAAATGGGCTTTTGGGCGTTTCATGTTGATTCTTTATTTTGGTCTGTTCTTTTGGGAGCTGTTTTTATAGGCGTTTTTAAAATGGCCATGCCAAAAGACATGAACTCCAGCTCTGCTCCAAGTGGAGTCCAAAACTTTGTTGAAATGTGTATTGAGTTTGTAGAGGATAATGTTCAGTCACTATTTGGTTCAATTAAAAACACACTTATAGCACCCTTAGCGCTCACAGTTTTTGTTTGGATTTTATTAATGAATTTAATGGATCTAGTACCTGTTGATTTCTTACCGGTCTTAGCTGGGCATATTGCATATGCGGTAGCAGGCTCAGGTGGAGTTGATGGGAGCGGTGTGGACTGGATAACAAGCCCAGACTCATTTTATTTTAAAGTTGTTCCAACCACAGATCCAAATATTACTCTAGGAATGGCTTTTGCTGTATTTATTTTAACCATTTATTACAGCATAACGGTTAAAGGGTTTAAAAGTTTTATAGCTGAATTGACACTTCATCCTTTTGGAAAGTGGTTAATACCCGTTAACTTTGTTTTAGAGATGGTTAATTTCATAGCTAAACCAATATCATTAGGCTTAAGA
>Ga0233395_1000391_pt1 | contig 22864 bp, 17 predicted proteins | sample 27DmetaG_FD_186029 | JGI IMG/M metagenome (GOLD analysis project Ga0233395, IMG submission 186029) | Seawater microbial communities from Monterey Bay, California, United States - 27D | ecosystem: Environmental > Aquatic > Marine > Coastal | place: USA: California | collected 2016-10-12 | reverse complement strand
CGATTTTCGACGTATGCAACCGCCTTCACCATGTCGAGGGTTGGGATTCCTTCTGTAATACAGACGACGACTCCTTCACCTTTGATGGTGTCAAATGCATCCGCTGCCTCCATTATTGCCTCCGCAGCAAACGGTGGCGGGACGTAAATGACGGTCGCATCAGCATCGGTTGCTTCGATGGCTTCACTCATGCTGTGCCACACTGGGTACGGTTTTCCTTGAAGTTCAACGGTTTGACCCCCTTTGCCAGGAGTGCATCCACCAACGATGTTAGTGCCGTATTCGACCATCTTGTCTGCATGGAACATGCCTTGCTTTCCAGTGATTCCTTGCACCAATACTTTCGCATCTTCTTCAATCCAAATTGACATTATTCATCGCCTCCAATAAGCGCAACAATTTTTTGCGCACCTTCTGCTAAATCATCAGCAGGGTGAATATTGAGGGTCGAAGCAGCTAGGATGGCCTTCCCTTCGTCGACGTTTGTACCGGCAAGTCGAACGACGAGAGGTACTTCGAGCGAAAGTGCTTCTGTTGCAGCAATAACGCCCCGTGCAATGATGTCACAACGCATGATGCCGCCAAAAATGTTGACTAAAATCCCCTTGACATTCGGGTCTTCAAGAATGATGGAAAATGCTGTTTTGACTTGCTCTTCGTTTGCGCCACCGCCAACATCGAGGAAGTTTGCTGGTTCTCCACCGTAGAGCTTGATGACATCCATTGTCGCCATTGCGAGACCAGCACCGTTTACTAAGCATCCAATGTTTCCATCGAGTTTGACATAGGAGAGTCCGGTTTCTTTTGCACGGATTTCCACATCTTCCTCCTCTGAAAGATCCCGTAGATCATCCCAATTCTTGTGGCGGAATTCGGCATTTTCATCAAATGAAATTTTCGAATCGAGTGCTACAATTTCGTCAGCACCGGTCCGTACCAAGGGGTTGATTTCGACCATTACACAATCTTCACGCACAAACATAGTGTACATGTTTGACAACATCTTGCCGAACGATTTCAGTGCTGCGCCAGACAGTCCAAGGGACATTCCAAGGTCCCTCTTTTGGAATCCTAGAAGGCCTGCATTCGGGTCGACCACGACTTTGTGAATGAGTTCTGGTGTGTTGTGAGCAACATCTTCGATGTCCATTCCACCTTCTGTTGAAGCCATAATAAGAACAGATTTGTTATCTCTGTCGACAAGAAGTGCCAGATAGTACTCATGAGCAATGTCACAGCCTGCTTCAATGTACAGGTTGCTGACAAGTTTCCCTTCATCACCGGTTTGGATGGTGACCAGAATGTTGCCAAGAATATTTGCGGCGTAAGATTCCACTTCATCTCTCGAGAAAGCGATTTTTACACCGCCGTCCATGACATGTTCTCGTGTCTCTGGATGGTAAAGCGTACCTTTTCCTCGTCCGCCAGCATGGATTTGTGACTTGACAGCTACCACTTTGCTACCGAGGGAATCATAGGCACTTAGCGCCTGTTCTACGGTGGTGCAGTGGACTCCTTCAAGTACAGCGACGTTGTTTTCTCGCAGTAGGGTTTTTCCTTGGTATTCGTGGATGTTCATGGTGCTCTCCAATCCTTCCAAAGTAAGGCCGTCTTTGAATACTTTGACGCGGCATTCGGGCCAATTCATCGAACCAGTCTCGGTGAGGTGCAGTGTTGAGATGTATTGATAGGTAATCGGTAGAAGGCCCAGCCATGCAAGTAGTAGTCTTGGCCGGTGGAGTTGGTTCTCGCTTACGCCCGTGGACAAATTCGGTGCCTAAGCCCTTGCTTCCAATGCTAGACCTTTCACTTCTCGAACGGGTTGTAGAGGGCGTTCCCGAAGACTTGGTTGACGAAGTTGTCGTTGCAGGTGGGTACAAAGTGGACATGATTCAACAATATTTTGCGAAAGCAGATGTTGATTTTGATGTTCGAATCGTTCCTGAAGACAAACCTCTCGGTACGGGCGGCGCTCTTGGAAACTGTCGTGATATCGTCAGTGGAACTTTTGCTTGTTTCAATGGCGATATCGTTTCATCTTTGCAAATTAATCCTTTGCTCGATTTACACAAGAAAAACGGAGGAATTGGAACGCTCGCATTGTGGGAGGTTGAAGACCCAACTCGATTTGGAATAGTTGGTCTTGACGATGAGTCACGTATTACCCAATTCAAGGAGAAACCAACGCCCGAGGAAGTGTTCTCCAACCTCATCAATGCTGGTTCATACATCCTTGAGGATGATATCTTTGATTTCATGCCTGATGGAAAGCATTCTATAGAAAGGGACGTTTTTCCTCAACTCGCTTCCCAAGGTGCCTTGAACGGACAACAATTTGAAGGATATTTCATTGATGCTGGCACTCCAAGTGCGTGGTCGGATGCAGTGAACCGTTGTATCAAAGAAGGCCGCTTTCGGCGAGGACTCATCAATGGAAGTTCATGGTATGGCTCATCGGAAACTACCACGTCAGATCGTGTTTCAGAATCAATGATTGACTCAAACGTTGTCGTTTCCAACAGTACAGTTCACCGTTCAACCCTCTTGTCAGGGGCGATAGTTGGCCAGAATTCTGTTGTTGAATCATGTCTTGTTGGCCGTGATGTTCTGATTGGTTCGAACGTGGAACTTCGTAATATGGTGATCGATCACGGGAGTATAATTCCTGATGGTACCTCGATGACTGACGGCCAGTGGCCTCAAACGGTCTGAATTAGTTCGGTTTGACAGAAGGGCTCAAATGCGTTTTGTTCTTGCCTAATACATGAACAAACCACTGATTGTTGTAAATTTTAAGACTTACGCATCTGCCAGCGGAGAGACTGCTGAGCATTTGGCTCTCGCCATGGAGGCGCATTCAAATGGGCCTGCGCGAATGATTGCTGTTGTGTCCGCTTTTGACCTTGAAGCAGTGCGTAGAGTTGCTCCCTCTTTGGAGGTATGGACTCAGCACTTGGATCCAGTCGGGCAAGGTGGCTTTACCGGCTGGCTCGAGCCCCAAACTGCGCTTCACCGTGGCGCTCATGGAACAATTATCAATCATGCAGAACACAAAGTTTCGATGGAACATGTCGCTGCCTTGAAAGAACAACTGCCTTCTGATTTTCCTATGTGTGGCTGTGCAGCTGATGTCGATGAAGCAAAGAGCCTCGCTGAAATCGGTCCAACATTCATTGCAGTAGAACCCCCTGAACTGATTGGTGGCGACATCTCAGTTACCACTGCAGACCCAGCAATTGTCAGCGATACCGTGGCTGTTGTTAAGTCAGTCAACGCCAATGTGCGTGTTCTTTGTGGAGCAGGCGTCAAAAACGGTGCTGATGTAGCCAAAGCCGTTGAATTGGGGGCAGAGGGTGTTCTTCTCGCAAGCGGTGTAACCAAAGCGAGCGATGTTCAAGCAGTTCTTGCAGACTTAGTAGCCAGCCTTGAATGAGTTTGCTGACAATTCAAGAAGGGCTTGTTCCTTTTTTGCTAACTCGAGATTCTCACCTGCAGGGCAAAACTTGCGGAAGAAGCAAGAATTACAGGTTCTTTTGTTCTTGGCAAGAGGTAGGAGTGCTAGATTCCTTCTTCCACACTGAACGATTTCCTCCATCGCTTTCATGTCGTGTTCCAGTAATTGTTGCGACAGATGTATCGATTGAGAGGTTGGCTGGAAAGTGTCACACTTCCAAAACCCTTGCCTCCATCCTATTGTATGCAGTCTGTATGTTTCACTGGGTGCGTTGAACCCTTCATGATTGAGCGCCCAAAACACCATGGCATTTGCCTCATGTTCATCGTGTGCTTGGGTTGGAGACTTTTGCATGTCAAAGCGTACAAGATGCCAACGGTTCTGGATACGAATCGCTAGATCTGGAGAAACATAGAGTTTACGAATCCCATGTAGAATGGGTTCGCTCCTGTCGAATACATACCATTGGGCATGCCTTCTTTTCAAAAGTTGCTGCAGAATTCTCGTTCTCCAAAGCAACCGATATCTGCTTCGAGCAAACTTGAGTAAAGCTTCCTTTGTATGTTCGGATATATGATGTACAGACTCGCTCAATTGATTCTCAAGAGAGGACTTGAGTTGATTCTCTGTCAACAACATGGACCATTCTTTCCCTTCTTTAAGATCTTCAAGTTGGTCCAGAAGTGTTTCTTTCATTGCTCTCAGCATCAAATCCCATGGTCGTTGGAACGATGCTGCCTTTCTGTTCGACGACTTTCTCCTCATTCCATATCTCAAATACCAAGCACGTGGGCATTTGAAAAACAGGCTTTTACGGGTTCGACTCCATTCGATTTTTGATTCCATGCGTTGAACATTCTGCTCAACGGTTGTCAAAGATTCGGTCGTCAAATGACGCCGATATTCATCATTGAAATAATTGCATTGGCGGTTGCCCAAATGGCCACTGGCAGAATGCACCATCCGACAAATCGTGTGTAATCCTCGGTGCCGAGTTCACCAACCATCAGTGTAATCCAACCTCCGAAAGTACCGACTGTCCGCAGTAATAGGACAACTGCACCTCCCAATATGATGATGAAAATCAATCCTAATACTCCGAAGAAAATACCTGAGATTCCACTCAATAGTGCTGCAGATATTCCCTGTGGGAACAGCGAAGGGAAGGCAAACCAGCCAAACCATCCGAGCCAAACACCAACCGTGACATCTCGTTGCATTTCCTCGACTCCTCTCCAATTACGGAATTTTTCAGGGTAAAATTTGTGCATGACTTTGGCAACGAGGTCAGCTTCGTACGGGCTTCCTCTGCGGGCGGTAACGATGCACATTTCTACGAGCCAAGCAAACATTGCAACATCGACCCAGTACAAAGAATTAGTCGGAATTGGCGCCAAGGTTGCAATTAACAGCGGTAGATTGACCAAAACGATACCAGCTCCACCAGCTCCGACGATTGCCCCCATGTGAAGACCAAGGGGAAGTGGGTCTTCCAATGCCTCATATTCATCTCGAGGTAGCGTCAAGAAGAAAAGGAACAGCCCGGGCCCGAAAACAAGAGAAAAATAGGACCAAACACTTGTGCTGCCACCGTTGTTGATGCTCTCAACAGCAGCAATGATGTCTTCTGAGGAGGCAGAGGGTGCGCTTGAGAACACAACTCGCATGGTCTTATCCAAGACGATAATCGAATCGGAAGTCCCATTCGGAGTGCTAGCAGTGAACGATTCATCAAGGTCAACATAGGTGGGCCAAGTCATGTTGTAGTTGTTTTTCAAAGCAGCAACATCAGTCGTGGTGGCATCCATGCCAGCAAGAATGTGGGCTACTGCGATATCACCGCCAATGAGGTCTACCGTTTTGTTCAATTCGACGGATTGTTCCGCCACATTCTGTGTACCAGGTAAAGCAACTGCGAGTACGAGTGCATCCTTCCCATCAAACATCTCTGAGATGAGGACCGATTGCATATTCTCGTCGTACAGTTCAGTATCAAACACGAGAGCGTGGTCATCAATCAAATCGTTTGAACCAAGATTCGGTTGATCCATAGCAGTTGGAAGGAATGCAATTGTCATCAGCAGCAATGCGATGAGAACCGGGGGTGGTGGCAATTCGTCCTTGCGAATGCAAAGATAGAGGAATCCAACTAGAGATGAAACGGTGGTCAATGACAACACAACCGATGAACTGAGTATCCCTTCATCTGCTTTTTCGACTCCAAACCGTATAATTCCGAAGGCATGGCAATCGCTGTTGAGGTCGCCAGAAACGGTTTGGACGCAAAACTCGAGATTGGCATCTCCCGGTTTCATTTTAGCAATGCCAGACCACGCCCAAACGGTTTGATTACCTTCAATCGGACGGTCAATGCGCATTCTACCGGTTGATGTTTCAACAATGTAGTCTTCATCTTTAACGAATTTTTCATCGGATGCGAGTGGCCCCCATAGTTCCCATTTTGCAGACTTGACATCATCCACACCCCATGGGAACAGAGGTTCAAATTCAATGTGAGCTCTTTGCTCAGCGTCGACTACGACACGAGCCTTAGGCTCATACAGTTGGCCTTCCATGACAATGCCTCCACTGTTTTGTTCAAATGCGCCCCATTGAACTTGAATCGTGCTTCCTTCACAATTGTTTTGCGCTGAAACGGTAAGTGTGAATACATCACCTGCTTTCATCGAAAGGAAGACCTCCATGCGTTCTCCTGAGAAGTTCATGGCGGAGTTTGAGGTGCCGGTATTGACCACTTGGGACACGACGGAATCATAGACGGGCACACCACCTGCATCAACCGAATACACCATCGTAAAACTGTTATCTGTGCCAAAGGCTGTTCTTTCGCAATATTGCGGTCCACCAACACTGTCGAGATATGCCGACATAAACACGGTCATGTTGACTGTAGCATTGACAGGATTTTCGAGTGGCGGACTGCTTATTGAGAAAACCTGAATCAAGCCACCGAATGAATTTACAGCCTGACTCCCAACGGCATTGTCAGTGCGTTGGCGTTGCAGAACTGCTTCTTCAGCATCAAGCCCTTCGACGAAGAGACGTTCCAATGGTTCGATATCCCATTCCACAAAGCCAGGTTCGTAAACCGGATCATTTGCTGCTTTCACCGCTCCAGATGCCATCACTCCGACAAGGAGTGTCAACATGACCAGTACGAGTTTCCGCTGTCGCATTAACATCACCACATGGTTTTGGTTCATGAAGGCAATGGCGTCATGAGAAAGATGAGTCAACCTCAAAGAAGTAATTCTAAGGAGAGAATTGCCCACATGGCAAGCATTCCAAAGGTGATTGAAATCCCGTTGACTCCGCCTTTGGTCAAGTAGCCTCTGTTCTCAAAGACTGCGCCAAGCAAACTGTCCATTTGACAACCAAGCCATCCAATTATGGCCACAATTGCAGTTTTCATCAAACCGATTTGCATGTTGTCGTCACCGTTGTTGGCTACCATCCATGCGGCAAAGGCTAGAATTGCAATCATGCTTGAACCGAAAAACGCTGCCTTCTGTCCCGATGGAGAGAAACCACCGTTAAGCCCTGCTTCACATGGTTTCAACGTGGTGATCATTCGTACGTTATCATCGAGGCAACCAATTTCGCTGGCAAAAGTGTCGGATGCTGCTACGGCAACGGCTGCGCTAAACATCCAAATTCCATTGTACCAATCTTCCGTGATGAATGCGAAGATGGCGACGAGGCCAGGTAGTCCTCCATTGGCAATGACGTTTCCATAACTTCGGTGTCCATCTTCTGATTCAGACATTCCTCGTTGCATTTTTTCGTCAAACCGCCATTTCGTGGCTTTGTGGGATGCGAGTAGAAATCCGAGTAAAATAAGCAACCAAGTCCAGTGACCCATGCCTCCCACCACAAACCCAAGGGCTGCTGCTGCGATGATTCCTGGCTTATCGAGCATTTTCGCTCGTCCTGATACCAGAACCAAGCCGATGAGGAGGACAGAAGTCACGAGCAAGTTGCCCTGATTGAGACCTCCGGTAAGCACATCCATGGATATCCCTCAGTCTCTCGGGTAATCTTCTCCTTGAAAGGTGCTTTCCTTTCGTTGTCCGGTAAAACCCGATTCCAATGCAAGAGCAGTTGGTAATATGTGGCGCGTGAATTGCCAGAGTGCTAAGATGAGTACAGACAGCCATACGATCGATACCAATAGACCAATGAAAATGTGTGCATCTTTGAGAACAAGAGACAATCCCCATATCGAACCGTTCCAAAAGGAGTGCAATAACATCGCAAATACGAGTGCTCTCAAAGGCTGAATTGGAAGGGAGATTGCTTTGTCTGGAGATGCTGACAACCAAGTTGGTGGCATGGACGGCTGCATGTGCTCAGTTACTGAATGTCTCATTATGTGTCCTGATGAATCGACGAGAACCCAGTTTTCGTTTGCAGGCGTTGTCTCGAATTGACTTTGTTGATATCCCGGAAAGACCAACGGCTGTTTTCTACTGCTCAGGTATGATCCAATCGCGTAGCCAGTTATCCCAGTCCATACTCCATGACCGGGTATTGAACTGATGGCGCGTAAGACACTGGTAAGTGCGAATGTGATTGCAGCCTCCTCTCCTGACGCAAATGCTCCTAAGATGTAGACTGAATTTTCAAGTAAAGCAAATCCGAGTCCAACAGTGAAACCGATTTGAAAACCCCGGCGAGGGCTATCGATAAATCGGGCCAATGCCAGAACTGCAGCCGCTTTGCACAGTTCTTCTCCAATTGGTGCAGAAAGCATGAGTATCAAACCGAAACCAAGGCTCGTGGCTTCAGAGGTATCGAGTCCTGCACCGTTGAGGATGAGCGGTGAGAGAAAGGAGTTTATCGCAATCGCAGGTAGAGTTGAGATCATCCCTGCAATTAACATCCACTCTGCGAGCCGCCGTGTGGTTGGGAGGCCAAAATAGGTGTTCGAAGTCGACCACCAAGCAAAGACCGGAGTCGAAAAACCGATGATGAAGGCAGGAATGGCAACCAGAGCAAACAGAACCCCTGTGAACAGGTTAAGTCCCATGATCAGTAACGGTAACATGCATACACTGCTGAAGAATACACCTCCAAAGAACAACCACCACAGTTGTTTACCACTCGGCATTTCCAAAGGTGTTGTGTCACGAACGAGATGGTGTTCCACAGTAACCTTCTCAAACGTTTGAATGGCAGTCTGCGGAGTAATCATGTTGAATGTGTTACCAAAAACAGAATTTTGCGCCCGAATGATGTGTGTAAGTCTGGGTCTTCTGAAGAAGGCGAATCCAGCTACGCATGGAATCAAGCATAACGAGCCAAACAACGTATACCATGGTTCAGACGGTCCGAGGTCTCCGTCAAAATCACTGTCAAGTAAGCCCGCAAAAATCAGTGACGTGGATACATTGGATACAATGAAAAGCAATATGACGAAGCCAAGCATCGAGCGAATCGTCTTCCATTTCGAGGATGGATACGCTAAGACCAGCCCTGCAGGAGGCGGACTCAACGGAGTGATAGGCAGACCCTGCATGAAATGAACAGCATGGCTGACACCTATCACATTTACGAAGAGGTCCCGCTCAGTTCGCCCATCACTCGTCACTGAAAAAACAGCAGTCGGCTCAAGCACTCATCATTGCGGGATTGACGCTCACAACTCTTACACATCAAACCACCGGGTCTGTTGAATTAAACACGCCTTGATAATCTCGCTCTCGGGTCAAGTGGCATGGGCCTAATGGGATTCTTGTTCGCACCGAGAAAAGACCACAAAGGTTGGTCGACTCCAAGTGAGGCTGCAAGACTGTATTTTTTGTTGGTTCTTGGAGGTAGCGCAGTTTGGGCTTGGCCGCTTACGCAAGGCAATATTTTGCTTTGGCTCGGATTGGTGGCGTTCGTTGCCACTCCACTTTTGACCGTTGGGTGGTGGCTTATTTCTCTGGTGAGCCAACGGTTTGAATCTAGAGTCTTGGTGGACTCTTTGAATAGAATTGACCGCAGCAAGAAAAAATCCATTCATTCTTTCAGGAAACCGTAACCCCAAGAGTGAGGGGGTGCAAAAGTTTCCTTAATTGAACGAGGAGATACCCATCGCAGCAGGTTCAGAGGTGAACCCGCTTTGTCATTGGTTCCGCTACCACGCGCTCCACCGAACGGCTGTTGACCTACGACAGCACCGGTTGGTTTGTCGTTGATGTAGAAGTTTCCTGCCGAGTATCGGAGTGCTTTCATTGCAGTGAGGATATCCTCTCTCTTGGTTGCGAAAATTGAGCCAGTAAGTGCATATTCGGAGGTCTCATCGCATGTTTTGAGGACGTTTTCAAAACCATCATCGTCATAGACATGTATGGACAATACCGGTCCAAATATTTCTTCTCCCATCGACTCATAGTGAGGATCGGAACAAACAATGGTTGTTGGTTCTACAAAATACCCCTTTGAACCATCATAGCCACCACCTGTTACGATTTCACACCCTGCATCGGCCTTTGCTCGGTCGATGTATCCAGCAATATTGTCAAACGATTTCTTGTCGATGACGGCAGACATGAAATTGGAGAAGTTACGAGGGTCGCCGAGAGTTATTTTGCCAACTTCTGCTATGTACTCATCCTTGATGTTGTTCCACACGGTTTGTGGGATGTAAGCGCGGCTTGCAGCACTGCATTTCTGCCCTTGGAACTCAAAAGAGCCACGCAGGAGAGCAACAATTAATGCAGCCTCATCGCAATCTGGATGTGCAACAATGAAGTCCTTTCCACCTGTTTCTCCAACCACACGAGGGTACGATCGATAGTTCTCCAAATTATTGGCAACATCTCTCCACATCTTGCGGAAGACCGAGGTTGAGCCAGTGAAATGGATTCCAGCCAGCATTGGGTGGGCGAGTACGGTATCGCCAACCATGCTTGCCTTACCTGGGATGAAGTTGATGACGCCGGCTGGAAGCCCAGCATCCATCATCAGTCGCATAAGTAAGTAGTTGGATACATACGAATTACGGCTTGGTTTCCACACTCCAGTGTTGCCCATAATGGCCATGCTTGATGGCAAGTTTGCGGCGATGCTGGAGAAGTTAAACGGCGTTACGGAGAAGACAAAACCTTCCAAAGGACGAACTTCGCTGGAGTTCCACATGCTTGAAGGTGAAACAGGGGGTTGCATGTCTTCGTAGATCTCACGAGCATAGACCGTGTTGAATCGCCAGAAGTCAATGAGTTCACATGCCGAATCAATTTCGGCTTGATGGCACGTCTTGGATTGATTGAGCATAGTGCTGGCATTAATCTGAGCACGGTATTTACCTGCCAAGAGTTCACTTGCTTTCAAGAAGATTGCAGCACGCGCTTCCCAAGGCATGGTAGACCACATCTCGTGAGCGTCAAGTGATGCCTGAATGGCTTCTTCGACGTTGGCTTGGGTAGCCATGTGAACTCGGGCGATAACGTGGCTGTGGTCGTGCGGCATGACTTGTTCAACGATGTCACCAGTGAAGACTTCCTTGCCGTTGATGATGCATGGTATTTCGAGGATTTCGCTTTCTTGACGAGCGATTTCAGCCTTGAGTGCTGCTCGCTCAGGGCTGCCTGGAAGGTAGCCGAGCACAGGTTCGTTAACAGGGGTCGGTGGGCGAGGAACATTGTTCACCATGCAACGACGCTGTCACAGACGCCACTTCAATATCACGCAATGTAAAGATGAGCGTGTTTGGCTCGGACTTTCCTAAGTTTAGGGCCGACAACTGCCATGCAATACCCTTGTCCGGGGTTTCTTGCGTAGTAGTCATGATGGTACTCTTCGGCAAGCGTGAAATGTTTTGCTTCCTCGATAGTCGTAACGATTGGACGGTCGTAGTGTGCCTGCATTCGTTCAATCACAATCTGGGAGGTCAGCGTTTGCTGCTCGGTCGTTGGCATGATGCAACTTCGATATTGTGTGCCTACATCGTTGCCTTGGCGGTTGAGTTGGGTAGGGTCGTGCACTGTGAAGAAGATTTCCAGTATGGTTTCAAATGGAATCAAGTTAGGATCGAACACGACTTCAACGATTTCAGCATGACCTGTAGTTCCAGAGCACACGGGCTCGTATCTTGGATTTGGGTCATGACCTCCTGCATAGGCAGGAAGAGCAGATTCAACGCCATACAATCCTTTGAACGCACCCTCCGTGCACCAAAAACATCCTCCACCCAATAACGCTCTCTCCATACCATGGATTAAGAGCACGAGGTTTTCAATCCTCGTATGTTGTCTTGAGATGAACTCTTGGTTTCTTTGAGCCGAGTCGTACCATGGCTGCTGCCAGTAGCATTGAGGAGTACATCAAAGCCCCAACGAGAGAACTTTGTTTCAGCATCGGAGGTTCGTATACCGACACATTTCTCCACCAAGCATCACTTGGCATGTTCTCGCTAAGGAGAAAGCTTTCTCCAAGCATTGGCGTAACAACGGTTAGGTTTCTTCGTTGCCCCTCAATGGTGACTTCTTCGAGGGGTTCATCCCATCCATGCAGAGCAAGAACGAATTTTGTGTTGTGAATCGGCAAGAGGGTTGCAGCGTTGAGGTCAAATGCAGCCTGAACGGTTTGGTTTGGGAACATGTGAACGTCAGACCACGCTTCATCGTATTGCCCAGCCTCGATGAATGCGATGTCGAAAGGCCCGTATTTGTCTCCTATCTCCGAGAATTCACTCGAAAATCCGCCATCACCGCTGAAATACAGCGCATGGTCGTTGATGTAAATGGCCCAAGAACCCCACAGTGTGTTGTCGCTTGAAATACCTCTGCCGCTGAAATGTTGAGACGGTGTGAAAACAATACTCATCTCTTCTGACACGTTTGCTTCTTCATACCAATCAAATTCTTGAATGTTCGAACTTGGAATCCCCCATTCTGTAAGGTGAGCCTCGACTCCTAAAGGGACAATATATTGAGAGGAACTGAGGAATTTGACAGCATCCATATCGAGATGGTCGTAGTGGTCGTGAGAGATAAACACGTAATCGATGGGTGGCAAGTCTTCGAGTTCGTAATTATGCTCGTATTCAAACGGTGAAGGTCCAAAGAACAGCGGGTCAGTGTTGTCGTCACCAAACACAGGATCGAACACGAGGGTGAAGTTTTCTGTCTGAACGAGAATGGAAGAATGTCCGAACCAAGTGATGCCCAATTCATCTCCTGTAAGGTTCATCGGAGCAAATTCGATTGATGGTAGGACTGAACTTGGATACCGACTCCCATCGTCGATTAGGTATTCGAGGGCTGTACCAAGAAACGAGCCCGTTCCAGTGTTTGAATCTTCAAGGTTGTGAAATGCTCCATCACGGTAATTCTCTGAGTCATATGGGCCAGGATCTCCACCAACTTGCTGGGAAAATTGGAGAAAAACAGTTGCTGAAACAACGATGAAGGTGAGCAATATGGCAACCAGTGTCGAATAGATTTTTGCTCGTCGGGCAATACTTGGTGAGTCAATATCCATCTCTTTTTTTGCAAAGAGCGAGGTTTTGGAAACAGCGTATTCTGATGCCCTAAAAATGAGCAAAACCATGATCAGGTAGTTGACAGGGTTCAAATCGTGGCGGTAAAGCCACAACATGAAACTCGCAAGAAAAAGTGTCAAGCCGAACCTACGAAGTATAGGTGACTCGCTCTTGCTGCTTTTCACCTGCTCCATTGAATGCCCCTCACAAGTCCGATTTATTATGTTTGCAAAAGAGCAATCAGGTTTCATTAATACACTGGCATGTGGATTGTGGTGGACATTCTGAAGATGCCTCGAATGTTTGCGAATAGTTTGCTCTTTTGAACCAAAATGCCCATTTCTACGACGCAATGGTATCTTTCGAGGTGCAAATTGTTTCAATTTTTGCAATTGAGATTCAGTGGTTTAACCCGATGCTCTCATATATGGATGGTTGGTCGGAGGCTCGTTCACCATGAAGCGAGGCTCACGTGCTTGGAAAAAAACCGGTAACCAACGGTGGAAGTGGCGTAAGAAGAAGTTGCGCCGTCGAAAGCGTGCTCGTAGACAAGCCAAGTCTTGATTTATGGTGTTTCTACACTTAGGGAGTATAGTATAGCTTGGTAGTATCGCGGGCTCCAGTTGCACAGGAATGACGACGAGTGGGTTTGCTGAAAGTTGATGACCAACTGGAGCGCCGACCTGTTGCAATCCTGCAGACTGCCCATTTCGGTGGGCAGTTTCAGAAGAAATCCGCTGGGGGGGGTTCAAATCCCTCTGCTCCCACTTTTGTTGCTTTAACAGTACGCAGTATTGCGTTTTTCATAGCCGCTGTAGGGCGGTATTTTGTTTTTCTTGGGAAGGTTTCAAACACGAGAATCCACGTTTTATTTTCTTCAACCCAAGTGGGACATCTCATAAGAGGCATATGTTCTTGAATTATGCCTTCGAGGGTCGTTTGGGAATTCTATGCGCCGACCGATTGCTTTGCTTCTTTTTGCTCTCCTCATGGGCCCAGTTACTGGATCTCTAATTGCTTCGAATGACGTTGAACGCTCATCTTGGGAATCCGTCGATTCTGAAGGGATTCAATGGATTCAATCCGGACAAACATTCGAGATTCCTGAACAAACATCCCCTGACTGGGTTGATGACAACACTCCTTGGTGGGAGCGCACCTCACTGGATCTCGACCGTAACGGTATTCACGACTCTATAGAATCGAGAATCGGGGTTACCGGTACTGCACTGGTGTATCAAACCGATGTAACCGACGTCCACCTAGCTGCGTTAGCGAACCTCGGATTGAATGTAGTCGATGTCATCGAAGCTGTAGATGGTGTTCTCTTGGGTCAGGTCAATACGACCCTAGCGCCAACCCTTGCGGCTCTTGATGATGTGGTGATGGTAGAAGAGTACGGCAATGTAATCTTCTACGGCGATGTGCAAACTCCCGCAGTCAAAGCGAGCAACTCCAGTTTCTATCCAATAGGTGCATGGGACCTCGGCGTTTCTGGAGCAGGCGTGAATATCGCCATGGTTGACACAGGCGTCGATAACGAACATCCTGGACTCAGTGAAAAGTTCGTTGCTGGATACGATGCAGTTTGTTACACTCCGTCTGATCCAATTTGCATCGCAGCAGGCGGCGGTCTAAGAGAAACCGACGGCACATTTGACCCTGATGACGGTAATCAACACGGAACTGCATGCATGGGCATGGCTGCCGCAACAGGCATTGATGCGAGTGGTGCACAAACTGAATTCTACGGTTCAGCACCTGATGCAGCGCTCGTGGATGTTCGTATCGGAACAGATGCAGGCGCAGGTCCGTTTGAAAATTATGTTCTTGAACAGGAATTTTATGAATCCGCTATGAACGGTATCCAATGGATTATCGACAACAAAGACACCGAATGGCAAGGTGCAGATGGCACAAATTACGGCATCGACATTTTGTCTCTCTCGTGGGGAATCACTTCTCACGAAGGCGGAGGCTCGGACGGTAACGACATGCACAGCCAAATCCTCAACGAAGCTATGGAGGCTGGAATAATTGTTAGTGTGGCTGCAGGAAATGACGGTCCCTCGAACGATGGTTTGTCTGGCATGGGCTCTTCTGATCTCTCTCTCACCGTCGGTGCAACCGATGACCGCAACACAGTTGATCGTCAAGACGACACGATTGCAGATTATTCTTCTCGTGGCCCTCGCAGAGACAACGGTGATGGGAATCCTCTCAATGAACTCAAACCTGAGATTACTGCACCTGGAACCAACATCATCCAAGCCGAAGGTTGTGTGACGAGTGGCTTGTGTAACAATTTCCTCGGCGGTGACGCATCCAGTAACGGCTACACAGGGCGAGGCTCGGGAACATCGTACGCTACTCCTGCCGTCTCGGGCATCCTTGCTTTGATGATTGAAGCGAATCCTGACCTCTCGCCGGCTGAGATGAAGGAAATAATCAAACTCACTGCTGAACGCCGTGGAGAGCCGACGCAGCCTGAAGTGGATCCGTTCTGGAACCGTGACTTCGGATGGGGCATGGCTGATGCTTACGAAGCGACCAAGATGGCTCTAATGCTCAAGGAAGAAAATCTGACCGGTTCAATCGATGTACATGCACAAGTTCACGTCACCAACTCTTCAATTAACGAAACCAACGGCCTTCAGGTCATTGAAGGAATGGCTTGGAGTCAAGCAGGAACAATTTCAGCGGTTGAATACCGAATAGGCAGCGGAGAATGGAAGAGCGCAGCATTTGATGAAACAAGCACTCAACTTGCCGCATTGGAACGGTTCACATGGATGGTAGCCCTCGACCTTGATGCTTTGGTAGAAGGTAACCAGACTGTAGAATTCCGTGCTCTCAACGAACAAGGAGTACAATCCCTTCCAGTTTCAGTATCAGTCATGGGTACAGGTGATGGTGTCTCGAACCAAGCGTCAGGTTTGTTTGCTGCACTGCCCACAAGTGGCTATTTCATTCTGCTCAGCATCATTGTGATCGTTCTCCTTTGGAACTCTAGAACGGATGCGCCATTGGGCATTTCGACGAAGGAATCAAACGCTTCAATCGAAGCAGCAATTGCTGAAGATGCTGAGATGGCTGAAGTCATCGATGGAGTTCTGGTCGCCGACATCGGCGATGGGAAATGACGATACGGAGATTCATTTTTGACCTCGCCTTCAAAAGGACCACTTGATTCGGTGATAACATGGGAACATTCAGTGACAGAGCATTGAGTATTCAGCCTACGGGTGTTCGCAAAATGTTTGACCTCGCCGGTGATGATGTTATTTCGTTTGGCCTTGGGGAGCCCGATTTTCAGCCTCCTCCAGTTGCTATCGAAGCCTTTCACCAGGCTATGTTGGACGGTCGTAACAAGTACACAACAACTGCAGGTTTGCCAGAACTCCGTCAAAAAATAGCGGAATCATGGGATTCATACCAATCAGGGATGGATGAAAGTAACATCTGCATAACAATGTCCGGTACCAATGCACTCCTCAATTTGTTTTTGACGCTGGTTAATCCTGGTGACAATGTATTGCTTCCTGAACCATATTTCCCACTTTATGGTCCCGACGTGACTATTGCTGGAGGCACAGCGCGTTACTACTCATGTTTGTTTGAGGATGAGTTCATACCTCATGTGGAGCATCTTGAATCGCTTGTTGACGAAAACACCGTTGCAATCCTGTACAACTTCCCGAGCAACCCTACCGGTGGAACACTCAACGAATCTCAGCGTGACCAATTGCTCGAGTTTGCAAAACGGCATAACCTTTGGATTATTTCCGATGAAGTCTATGACCGAATTGTCTTCGATGGCCCTCACGTGTCGTTTATGGGCACTGATTATGACCGTGTGTTGGTTGTCAACTCCTTTTCGAAAACCTTTGCCATGACCGGTTGGAGGATGGGTTACATCGCTTCTACCAACCGTGAGGCTATGCAGCAAATTATCAAGATGCAGTACTACATCACCGCGTGCTCGAACGACGCTATGCAATATGCAATTCTTACTGCGATGAACGAGGCAAGTGATTATCCAAATATTTTGGCAGAAGAATTTAGACAACGATGCAACTTAATTGTCAACCGGTTGAACGCTATGCCTGGAGTTGAATGTCACAAGCCAAAGGGTGCGATCTATGTATTCCCTAAGGTCAATGTACCTAATATGACCTCACAAGAAGTCGCAATGGAGTTGCTTCGAGACGGTGTGCTTTGCTCACCAGGTTCGGCTTTCGGACCATCCGGTGAAGGGCACCTCCGTTTTGCTTACACCATCAGTCAAGAAGATATCAGCAAGGGGATGGACATTGTTGAAAAGACACTTCTTCGCCTTCAATCCAACGAGTAGGTGAATGTATGAGCTTTTTATCAGCCACTGGATTCTTTTTGCTTGGGGTTCTTCTCGGTACAATCTTGCCGCGTTTTCCGTTTTTGATGTTGTCGAGAACCCGAGGTTTCAATACGAAACTGCCGCCACATCCTGAGCCTTTGCCATTGTCTCCTCACCTTACGCAGCGAGTTCTACACATGCGCATGTTCTATTGGATGGGTCTTGTTGTTGTCATACTTCCATTGCTACTTGGTATTGCATCGGTTCGATGGGGAAATGCAGCCTTCGGATTCGGGCTTTGGGTCTCCAGCAGTTGGCTTATTCTTAACCGCCTGCAGTATTTTGTCGGAGGCATGCCACCTCCTTGGACAAAGGAAATGGCGGTAGAATTGCAGGTTCTCGCAGACAAGGCTGAAAGTTCCGATGGGTGTTGCAACTGGGCTTCTCCGCATTGGGGGGTCTCTGGAGTCTATTGTCCGAATTGTAATTCAAAACTCTCAGATATGCTTCGACCAGACCTCGGCCGTAAACGAAGCGATCGTCGGCCTTTCGGATTTCTCTACCTCTTGCTCACAGATGGGCATTCTGTTCTGACTTTCTTCGACCAGATTCCAGTTGCAGAAGAAGAATGACGGCCTTGTATTGCATCATCACAACCGTCGATTTTCTCCATTTCGGAGGGGCAATCTTTGAGATGGGATCGAATCAGCGTCACTCATGGGGAGGTATGCGCGCCGAAAAACGCTCATACCCAGAGTATGGCTGACAATTATTGCTTTTTGTCAGGTATTTCTTACGCCATTGGCTGCCTTTCTGATTACTTATTTTTTCCAATTTTCACTGGCAGATGAGAGTGCTGCTCTCTCCTTCGATTGGGACATGTTGCCTTGGATTGTGGCTGCATCGCTGATGTACGGGATGATTGCTCTCTTGTTGGCGTTGTTGTTGGGTGGATTCAGGCCTTTACGAGTCGTTGAAAAAGGGGGATGGCTGCAATTTTTAGGACTCAGTAGGGGGAAATCAGATGCCTTTTCACGTCGGATTCTGCGCAAGAAATACGCGCAATCACCTCACGGCAGATTGACTGTTTTAGCGCATGAACGATGGGTTGACGGACATACGATTTTGTCTACTCATGGCGGTTTGATTCTACTTGCCGTGCCGTTCCAAGTTATTTTAGCAACTGTGCCATTGATGCTCGTCTTGCTTATTCCTGATACGGTGATGCATTCTGAGCGTAGACTCGAAATGGCACTTCTCGTCTACATATTTGGCCTCTTGAGTATCATGAAAGTGTTTCCTCGGATTGCTGAAAAATACATCGGAATCGCCTCTTTTACGCGAAAATGGCTCATTTCAATGACGAAACTGTCTTGGCTTGCTCCAGTTCTTGTTTTGTGGCTTCTTGGACGTGTAGCAAGCGTGGCAGTTATCGGCTGGATGGGCCCAGACCTCAATCTCAATATCAACCTCGAAAAAGAGTTGTTTGAATCATCTTTGTCTATCGCCTCGATTCCAGAAACATCCTTCCTTGATTTACTCACAGCGCTTGCAGTTATGCCGCTGGCAGCTTTTACCACGATTGCAGTATTGGGGGCAGGTTCGTCAGATCCTCCCGAATGGATGTATGAATTTCAAAATCCAACCGCTGCACAGAAACCGCCATCAAAAGCCGCGAGTTTTGTTGGTAAAGGCGCCGGAATCGCCGCCTCAGCTGCAACGACTGCAGCTGTGGTTGCTGGGACCGCATTGGCGAGTAAGGCCGCCACTGCAGTTCAGGCTGCCAGTGCCGCCGTAGGCGGTTCAACCTTAGCAGTCCAAGCACCGTCTCATCTCGAGACTGTATCCCAAGGAATTTCTGCAGTCGATGACGCTGCCGGTGTTCTTGATGCAATACCGCCTGAGGCTGAAGAAATCTCGTTTGATGGGATCAGTGAATTGTTTGACCAAAAAGACGCAGTCGGTCATCTCTCAGACGGTGTTCAAGAACTCACATCCTCGCCGGCATACGACCAACCTGCGATAACGGGGCTGCGTAAATCCAAGTGAATACGAAGCAAATCCTCGTGACCCCTTCGGGGTCATCAAAAGGCCATCTCTATATGCCGCGTGAAACTGGAAGGTTATGTTGGTCTTATGCGTCGTATCACTCCGTTGACCCTTGTTGCCCTAATGTTGCTCCAAACTCTTGCTATGGGAATGGCTGCACCCGCCAGTGCTGCTGCTGGCCGAGGTGGTGCGAACGATGATTTCCGCGTCGTTTCTATTTCAATTGGTAACGCGTCAAATGCGGCTGAAGAATGGACGCAATCGAACGGTACTATCGTCGAATATCTGTTCGAAGGAGATTCCATCGAAATCGGCATGGAAATTCAACGAGGTGGCAGTTCTTTCACAGGCAAAGACAGTATCGCTATGATTCAGGTCATCCACCCAATCGGGTATGTGATGGAAACATTCACTTGGACCTCCGGAGTTCTTATCGGTGGTCAAAGTGACTCGGAAACGTTCATCTGGACCCCAACTGCAGCACATTCGATTCTCGATACAACGACCAACGACCTTTCCGGCGGTCTTATTCTCCGTGCCATGCTTGACAAGGACTCAAACGGTGACGACCGTAACGAAAACGACATGTTGGAAAAGACCGTACCAGTAGCGATTATGCGAGATTCCTTCGATGGAACAACAACTCAGTCGTCTACATTTATTCCAGCCCGCTATCCAGTTGACGGTGGCAACGCAAACGGCGGTGGCTCATGGACCGACCTTTCTGGTGGGGCCGTTGGCTCCAAACATTGGGGGAATGCTGAGTCGGGTAACAACTATCCTTCAAATGCGCACGACCGCCTCGTCAATTCATTCATCTCTACCAATGGCAACAACTGCGGTGCAAACGCTCAACTCGACGCTGGAATGTCCCAAGTTTACGGCACTTGGATTTGTCGAAATGTATTCTATGCATCAAACTACATTTCCACGCAAATCCATATTCAAGCATGGGGTAGTGTAGCCTCTGGCGACAGTGTTTCGATTGAAATGTGGCGTGGTTCTGGTAGCCAAAACATCAACGAATCCATTGTTTACGATATTGCCCAAGGCAACCCGAGCCAGGCTCCTGACCAATGGACTCGTATCAGTTGGGATCCTCAAGTAACTTATCTTCAAAACCCGTATGTGACAAATCAAAACGTTTTCCTTGGTGGCAACTCATTCTCGATGGGAATGGTCCTTCGCAGCGACAGCAGCACAGCAACTGAGGGATTCCATGTTGATGACTGGATTCAATTTGGAGTTCGTAAGGTGCAAGAGTATACCTTGGGTGTCAACTGCGATGCTCCTGAAAACGGTTATTCAGCCCCACCAAGCGATCTACTTACTCTGTATTGTACAGTCACCAACAACGGATACGCACCTGCGACAATCCGTTCGGAGTCGAATATCTCAAATCTTACATGGATGAACCCTGCAAACCCAATGATTCGTCAAGACGCAGTATACGTGAACGGCGCAGGCTATTCGACATTGGTCAACGACCACGACACAAGCATACTCATCCCTCCAATTCCAGGTGGCGGTTCTATCGACCTCTGGGTCAATCTCACAATTCCTCCTGGTGCTGATGTTCAGCAACTCACTTGGGAACTGTGGTTTATGGATGCATCCGGGCAGAACTCTGGTGAGAAGGCGCGAATTTCCTCGTCAGTCGGCGTTACTGAACAATTCGGTGTGTCTCTCACATCGACCGTTGGTCTCCAAGCGGGCTCGTTTGGCCCTGGTCAGTCGGGCTTGGTCCCATTCCGTCTGCAAAACTCTGGAAACAGAGATGCTTCATTCAATCTCGCTACCACTTTTTCCGAGGATGATTGGTCTGCTCTCCTTGTCAATGATACTGGTGCATCTGTTTCCAATCCAGTTTATGTCGGCCGTGGAGAGAGCGTCAATCTTCAGTTGAACGTCACTGCAGCTACCCAAGCAAATCCAGGTACTGTTTCTTTCACTCTACGAGCAACCTGCCCATCATGCGGTGCTTTGTTTGGTAACGATGTACTTACTCGCAACATTGAGGTGCCAGTTCTTCGTCAGGTTTCAATGGAAACAGACAACACAGATCTTTCAGGGCCAGCGAATGGCGTGGCAAAGAAAGTCTACATCAGCATCTACAACACCGGTAACGATGACGAGCAGTACGACCTCTCGTTAACTCAACAAAACTGGCAACTTGGTGCAAACTTGGCAAGCAGCCAAACTGCTGTTATGGACGCTTGGGACGGTTCATCGATTATTCAATTGAATTTGCCAATGCCAATCGGATTGGCCCCTCAACTCTACAGTCTAACTGTTACAGCAACGAGTGTTGATGATTCATCGGTCAAGGCTTCAATTACCCTTACGGTAGACATTCTTGACACGGCAGCAGTCCGAGTTTCAGACGAAGATGCCGACCAATCCTACATACCGGGTCAATCTGCTCAAACCATGCAGTTCGAAGTTTTCAATGATGGTAACAATGTCGACCGCTTCACGATGACTTCGAACTCGCCAACCGGCATGAATCTCGAGTTCACGAATCTCTTTGACGGAATGACCCCAGAGATTCCTACCGGTAGCAGTTACAACGTTTCGGTTCGCTTTTCCTTCCAAGATGGTACTGAAGGTCAATTGGTGTTGAATGTCATTGCGACCAGCGTCAATGATGCGACCATCAGTTCTTCAGGTTCAGCAACCTATCTTGTTGGTTCTCAAAATTGGTTGAAGATTATCCCGACGGAAATGCTCGTCATCGATGAGGCAGAACCTGTCGATGCTTGGTCAATGACCGTTACCGTTCGAAACCAATACACTACAGCACAATCCGTATCCATGAACCTCGACAGTGGAGATTCTTCGAACTGGGTGCAATCCAAACTTGCCAACGGCGACAGGACCTTCTCCTTGGATGTTGAAGAAGAACGACAAGTTACGGTGATCTTCACCGTTTCTTCGACCACCCTCAACAATCTCGGCAGCGACTCTCTGTTCACCAACCTTACCCTATGGGCTGAATCTCAGACTGTAAGTGATGCATCCAGCACCACTTTACAACTCCAGTTGATCAAGACAGGTTCTGACCTTTCCACTGACGGTACCAGCGGAGATTCTGATGGCGTAGACATTGGTTCAATCCTCACTTGGATTGGTTTCATCGTTGTTCTTCTCATCGGCGTTGGAGTAATCTTCCGCATCCTCACCGAAGAGGAAGAAGAAGACGATTACGGTGGCTGGGGCGAAGAAGGTTACGAAGGCAGCGTCGAAGCAACCTATGGCGCTGTTGCCGCAGCACCAACAGTTCCAGTCGCTGGTGCAGCATACGATATTCCAAAGTCACTGCCATCCATTTCCCCTCCAGCAGGTGCTCCACCTGCAGCAGCGCCTCCAATCGCTCCTGCTCCAACGGCTCCATCGCCTCAACTCAGTACTGCTGCAACGGCTCCACCGGTTCCTGCTGCAGGTTTGCCCGATGGATGGACCATGGAACAGTGGAATGTCTACGGCCAAATGTGGCTTGAGCAAAACGGACAGGCTTAGTTATCGATTAAAACCC
>Ga0233395_1000375_pt1 | contig 23378 bp, 22 predicted proteins | sample 27DmetaG_FD_186029 | JGI IMG/M metagenome (GOLD analysis project Ga0233395, IMG submission 186029) | Seawater microbial communities from Monterey Bay, California, United States - 27D | ecosystem: Environmental > Aquatic > Marine > Coastal | place: USA: California | collected 2016-10-12 | reverse complement strand
ATCGATGGGTATCAAGAAACAGGCGGTACTTCACCTGCACGGTTTGATAGCCAACATAACAAGGCGAAAGAATCCCGTGTAGCATTACAAGGGGCCTATGAATACAGTGCCAAGACAACTCTGTTAGGGCGTACTGAGTGGGCGCATCGGTTTGATAGCAAAGGGGCCTCAGTCAGTGGTAGTGCCAACATACTCAATGTCACCAGCATGCCTTTTAACGTCAAGGGCAATGATATCGAGCAAGACTGGGTACGTGTGGGTGCTGAGGTCATACATCGCTTCAGCCGTAGTAATAGACTATCGCTATCAACCACTGCTGCAAGTGTCGGTCAAGATGCTGACTTTAGCGTTGGTGCAAACTGGACTATGTTGTTCTAAGCGCTCAGTTAGTTTGAATTGATGACTAGGCAGACTATAAGGCGATGAAAGAATTAAAACTTCATCATTAGTCAGCGATGTTAAAAGAAGGTTAGTTGGTACTTAGCGGCTCTGCTGGGTCAATAGGCACAACATTCATACTGCTGGAGTCGGTTGTTCGAGTCCGGCCATAGCCAGCATATTCCAAAAGCAGTAAAATCAAAACTTTCTTTTAAGCACGGCCATAATTTTTATAGCCGTTCTATTATTAGGTGTTTGCGTACTTAACAAGGAATTGAGTTAAGTGTTGGGAGAAGGAAATGTTTGAACAGATTACAGAACAGCAAATCTTACTACGATTATCTTTGGCGATGGTTGTGGGCATGCTGATAGGGATTGATTCTTGGTATAATCGAAGAAATGCAAGTATTCGGATTTATTGTGTTGTCGCAGTAACCTCAGCGATGACTATGATGTTGATAGCCAATCAAACTGGAAATCACCCAGAAGCATTTAGTCGAGTGCTAGCAGGTTTAATTACTGGCTTTGGATTTTTAGGTGGTGGCATTATTATGCGACAGTCTGAAACGCATCAATTATTTGGATTAACTACTGCAGCAACAATTTGGGGTTGTGGCTTAATCGGTGCTTGCTTGGGTGCTGGGCAATACAGTATTGCAGCGCATGCAACAGTAGCAATGATCATGGTTCTCTATATTAATTTGGATAGCCTGATGCAGCGTATTGGGATTAGAAGAAAATCTAATTAAGGTAAGATTCAAATAGGAAAGATATGGAGGCCTGTTGCTGAGCTATATCACTTTGCTAGCTTAGGCCCTATGCTTATTAGCTATAGTTTGAGCTTAAATACCTAATTATAAGGTTAATATAGAACTTACCGTAACCACGTAGACAGATATATGACTATTTCTGACTCAGTAGTATTTAGTATGGCTCACCATCCTTATGTGGTGGGTGGTCTTAAGTTGTTTCCTTTCCCCTTGTTTATCACATTCATACTCCTTTTTTCTTCGGCGTTTGCAGCAGAACCTATCAGTCGTGCTACTGATTGTACTGAAATGGAAGTTCAGGCAGATATTAATCCAGAATTAAGTAGAGATGAAAATCTGCAGCAATTATCTGAAATATTTTATGAGTCGTTGAATACAGTCACACATTGTGAATCTACTGAAGATTCAGCGGATGGAGCACAATCCTCTATTGATGGGGAGGCGGCAGATTCTATGGCTAGTATTGCTGCTTCAGATATCAGTGGAACGGAAAGTGATGAGTCCCTGTCAGAGAGTAATGCTGATATGGAGCAAAATGCCTTCGAAGATAATACTGAGTATGCGTCTGATATGGATGATCTTGAAATAACTGAGAGTGATACAAAAGGAAAAGAGAACGGGACTCAGGCGCCTGGTGATATCCCGCCGAGTGATAATGACTCGATTTTTGAAAAGCAAATACGCGAAGCAGCAGAAAATGAAACCGATCCAGAGGTTAGAGAACGTCTTTGGAATGAATACCGAAAGTATAAAGGCTTACCGGTAAAACCAGTTAAGGAGAAGTCATAGTGTGGATCTGGGTTAAGCAAGTAATCATTTATTTGCTAGTGCTGAGTATGGTGGGTTGTAATTCACAAGCGATGTTTAACACTAAAGATGATTCGATAGACCAGTCGGATGTCGGTCCTGCTACTTCGTCAAAGATTGAAGCATCTATAGTTGAAGAGCAGCCGATTAATCGTGGACGTAAATTAGATGTCATTATCCCTATATTTGATTCAGGGCTAGATGATGAGGTTATTGGTGAGACCGTATGGGCAGAGCTGCGGCGTTCAGAAGCAACTATTTTCGCCAATCAATTAAAAGCAACATTAGATGCGACTGGCCAGTTTGCTGCAGTTAGAGTAACGCCAGATGCCACTGCAACAGGTGAGCTCTATATTCAAGGCAGAATAGAACAGTCTACGGGTCATGATGTTGAGATCTCATTAAGTGTTTCAAGTATTACTGGTGAAGATGTAATTGCACGCTCTGCTGCAGGTAGTTTCTCATTTTCCAAACTAATTAATCGTGATGGACGTACTATTAAAAGCTTCGAACATACTGTCGATAAAAATTATTTTACGAATCCTAGGAATGATAAGCAGCAAGCCTATCAGCCTGTTTTTGATCAAGCCTCTGACTTTGTTGTGTCACTTTTGAAAAAATATTCGGAAGCTGAAAAGGCAGAGCTGGGCAATCTGTCTGATTTGCGTTTTGCAGCTAGTTTTTCTGAAGATGCATTCTCTGAGTATATGGTGATTGAAAAGGGTGAGACCCATTTAGTCGGTATGCCCAGTATGGATGATCCAATGTATCAAAAAGTCAGGGCGCTTCGAGTACGAGATCAACTGTTTATCGATAATCTTCAGAATGAATATCAAGGCTTTAACCAACAGATTAATGAAAGCTATTTGTTATGGCAGGAGCAAAGCTTAGAAGAGCATGTCCTAAAGAAAGAGGCTAAAGCACGTTCAACCAAAAAGATATTAGGTGGCATCGCTTTAATCGGCTTAGCGATATTATCTGCCTCATCTAATTCTGGGAGTAACAGTGTTGGTGATAATGCAGCTGCAACAGCTACAGTGGCAGCCGGGGTGGCTGCTGTTGGCCTAATTTCATCAGGTATCCATGATCGTAAAGAAGCCGCGATGCATAACGAAACGATCAAAGAGTTAGGTCAGTCAGTTGATATTGAGATGTCTCCACAAGTGGTTGCCTTTGAAGAGCGTGAAAAAGAGTTAGTGGGTGACTCAGCAGAGCAATTTCAACAGTGGCGTTCATTTTTAAAGACCATCTATGAGCTAGAAAAAACACCGGATGTTCAGTTGTAAATGCCATGTTGACGGAAGAGGTTGAGCTAGCAAAAGGTAATCAGCGTCAAGGTATCTTGAAGCTCTTGCTAGTATTCCTGCTGACTAGTTTTTTATTGATGGTGGTTTTTTGGTTACTGCCAAAATTAGTTTCAGAGCCAGATATAGACAATGACGAGCTAAGTAAAATAACAAATCAAAGCGCACCTTATTCATTAAAAGATAAGACGAATAATGAAGCACCTGTTATCAGCTCTGAATACACACAAGAACAAGCATTGGATGCGATTAAGGCATTGGATCAGCAGTTGTTGTTAATGGCTCCTTATCAGTCTTTGCAGAATGATATAGGGCTTATGCAAACCATTGATAGTGTGCAGACGCAGGTGACTGAAGCCTTTACCCGGGCCGATTACGATGCGGTAGTGCTTGCCCTGAAAGAGCTGAGCCTTGATATTGATCAGGCAATCAATGCTGCACAATCGACAGTAGAACAAGGTTTGGAAAAGGCTAGGCAGTTATGGCGTGAGAAGCAGTTGTCGCAGTTGCAGTTAGAATTAAAGCAGATCCAGGCGATTCAAGCCGATCTGCCAGAGTGGTTAGAGCTAAATGATTTACTCATGGCATGGCCTGAAGTGGAATCTCTATTAAGGATTTCAAAGACAGCAGGACTTGAAGGGCGCTATCAAGAGCAGCTACAAGCGTTGATCAAAATTAGTCGCTTATCAAATGACCTGCCTGAATTGGCTCAGCAGATTGCAGGAGTAAAAAGGGAGGTAGCAGAAGATCAATATAGACAAGCTATTACCAAGGCTGACGTTGCTAAGCGCATACCTGATTTAGCGCGGATGCAGGCTGCAATTAAGTTGGCTCGTGACGTGTATCCTCAACGCCCTGAGGTGACTCGTTTGACTCAAGAGCTGGCTGAGTTAAAGCGTCAGCGAGACTATCAATTATACCTAAGTCAGGCCGAGCTAAGTTTGACTAAGGATCAATGGGCATCAGCATTTAAAGATTTAAGTGCGGCTCATGATTTATATCCTAATCAACGAGACACCCTGGATAAAAAAGCCTTTGTTGCTGCATATCTTAAATTAATGCAAGAAAGTACTGAGATCTTAAATCAACCAAGCCTGCTTACCTCTGCAGTTAAGAGAAAGCGTTCTGCAGATATATTGGATGGGATGGTTTTATATCGTAGCCTCAGTCTTCGTATGGTGAATATTGAAAAAGAACTGAGTAAACAGCTTCGACGTTATTCGAAAAAAGTAGCATTGAAGGTGCTGTCAGATAATGAGACCTATATTGAAGTTCGTAGTATTGGCAAGGTGGGTGTTGTGGCAGAGAAGATGATCTCGCTACTGCCTGGCAACTATCTATTTGAGGGTAAACGCGTTGGCTATGTAACAAAAACAGTCAAGGTGATTATTACTCCTGAGGATTTTGATAAACAAGTGAAGGTGATTGCTAATGAGCGAATTTGAAGATCAGATTAAGCAAGCATCTTCACATCAAAATGCACGTTGGCTGATCTCTAGCATTAGCATTTCGCTGCTATTGTTGTTTATTGGCTTATACATTTTTTCTTTAACAGTCTATACCATTCAGATTGAACCACTTGCAGCAGATGAGGTTTCGACGCAGTCGATTGAGTCAGGATTCGGGTTTAGCTATAAACAAAAAGTCTTTGCCTTTTCAGATGGAACTAGCCTGCGTGTTAGTGCCGTAGGCTTTAAAGATAAAGAACTAGTCTTGAAAAGCCATGTTAAGAACGGCATTGTTAGCTTTAATCTAGAGCCTAAGTTAGCACTGGTTTCATTACAGACCAAGTCGATGACTGTTGTTGATTGGTATCTTGATGGGCGTTTTGTTGAACGTGCTTCAAGCCTGCAACGAGAGCTCGATCCAGGTGAGTATGTATTCAGCGTGCAGTCTAATTATCATCAAGTGATCGATGATAGTGTCAGTGTTAAAGCGGGTTTAGACGTTAATCGCACGTACTCTTTATTGCCATTGGAAGGCACACTGACGATTCATGCAGATGTATCATCAGCAAAGCTTACGGTTGATGCGATGCTTTATAAGTTAGGGGATGTGCTGAGTAAGCAGGCAGCTAAGTATGCGATTGAGGTTAGTGCGCCGGGTTACTATCCTATCGAAGAAGATATCTCGTTAGATAAGAAAGATCTCAGGGTTCAACGACATTATAAACTTCGACCTAAACCTATTGCGTTGACGCTTAAGCTACAACCTAAGGGTGGTGTATTATTAGCTAATGGCCTTCAGCTCAAGCCTGATAGCGCTATAAAATTACCGTATCAAAATCAGTTTATCTTTGAATATGCAAAACCAGGCTATGTTAGCCAAGTGCTACAGCGTAGCTTTAAACCTGGAGAACAGTTCAAGCTGGATTTCTCACTAGTAGAACAAAAGGCTGCGGTTAGTATTAGTGCGAATGTTGAATCAGATATTTATATTCAAGGGCAGCGTGTTGCGACGACCCCTGCAACATTACAGCTACTGACAAAGAAACAGACTATAGAGCTGCGTAAAAAAGGCTATCGCAGTGTTAAGCAGACGATCATGCCGAATGCTAAACAGCTGACTAAGTTGCAAATGACACTGTATACCGAGACACAGGCACGGTTGTTAGAGGCAAAGAATGTCTACATCAATTCGGTGGGCACTGAGTTTCAATTGGTCAAGCCACAGGGCCAGCAATTTACCATGGGTGGGTCACGTGATGAGCCGGGACAGAGGGCGAACGAATTCCAGCGTAAAGTGCGATTAGAGCGACCTTTTTATGTTGCTAGTACTGAATTGACGGAATATCAATTTTCAGCCCGCAACGCGAATTCTAATCAACCACTAGTGAACACTGCATGGGAACAGGTTGCCGTATTTTGTAATCAGTTAAGCCTGAAAGAAGGATTGCAGCCGTTCTATTTATTTCGTGGTACTAAATACATCGGTTTTGAAGCTAAGGCGAATGGCTATAGGATGATCACTGAAGCAGAGTGGGAGTTTATGGCGCGTGTTTATCAGCGTGACAAGAAAACTACATTTGCTTGGGGGAATCAGGATCAAGTACCAGCCGAGGCGGGTAATCTTGCTGATGCCGAAAGCCAATTAGCGCGCTATATTCCACGTTATAAAGATGGTGTCAGTGGCCTAGCTAATATTAGAAGCTATGCAGTGGAATTGTCAGGCCTGTTTGATCAGATTGGTAATGCCAGTGAATGGGTACATGATATTTATGACCTAACACCGGCTGATCAACGAGTGGTGTATGTTGACCCTTTGGGACTGTCTAAAGGTAATAACCATGTGATTAAAGGTTCAAGTTATTTGTCTGCCTCTAAGACTGAAGTTAGGGCAGCCTTTCGGGATGGCTCTGCTAGCCCAAGGCCTGAGCTAGGTTTTCGTTTAGCCCGGTATTTATAAAATATCCGAAAAAGGATGCAATATTATGAATAAAAAATTATTAGTAGGGTTTCTGTGTTTGCTGATGCTTTGCCTAACGGCTGTTGGTATTACCTATGCAGCTAAATTGAGTGTAGGTGTTCCTGTTAGCTTTCCGGTAGATATTTAATGACTAAATCAATTCAAGGCATTATCGCCTTAACGCTGTCTGCAATTTTAGTCCATGGCTTTTATGTGGTTTTAGTAGAGCCTAATGTTGCGCTAGCACAAGCCTTAATTATGCAGGGTGATGGTGAGCAACAACGCTCTATTTGGATTATTTTAAAAGACTTTGAGCAGGAAGCATGTCTGATCTTAATGTTCTGGGCGATCTATCTGATTGCTGAGAAATTCATTCATATCACGAAGACTAATTATTTATTTGAGGTCGACTTCTTCAAGAACTGTGATATGAGCAGTACTGCTATTAGTACGGTAGTTGATGATCTAGAAGACTTAAAAGGTGGCATCGCTAACACGCCCTTAATCCGCACACTTAAAGTATCACTACGACGATTTTTGTTGTCGCAAGATATTCATGCAACGGCAGAGGTTATCGAGGCAGAGTGTGTTGCCCTAGGTAACAAAAATGAAGCCGAGAATTCAATGATCCGTTATTTGATATGGGCGATTCCATCAATAGGTTTCATCGGTACGGTGCGGGGTATTGGTCAGGCCTTAGCGCAGGCTGATAAAGCTTTAGCTGGTGATATATCTGGTATGACAAATAGTTTGGGTGTCGCTTTCAATTCGACCTTGGTTGCATTATTCGTCAGTATGATCCTGATGTTTCTGCTATATCAATTGCAACGTGCGCAAGACTCCTTAACCGTATCAGTGAATGATTATTGCCAGAATAAAGTATTAGACCCGCTAAGCCGAAGCCGTCTTAACTAGATAGATAAGATGCGCCGCAATCCTACCTCTAACTTAGCGTTCATCGATATCATGAGTTGTGGTTTAGGGGCGGTTATCCTGATCTTGGTATTATTAAAAAATCAGCAGACAACACCAGATGAGCTGGTTGAGTTGGAGCATGCTGGTTTAGATCAGCAGATAGCAGCTTTGCTGAGTCAGCGACAAGCGGCTATGGCAAAGACTGAAGCTAAACAATCAGCGTTGTCAAAGCTAGACCAAGAGATCAATGATTTACGCGCTAGACAGTCAGTTATTGCTTCTATTAAGAGCACTACACTGAGTACGATTGAACGCCTGCAATTAAAGATTCAATCCAGTCAGCAAGGCCTCAGTAGCTTACTTGAAAAAGAGAAGATCAATCCGATCGAGACACAAACAATACGACAGCAAGATTATTTGGTTGGCCTGAATATAGAAGGCCAACGTATTGCTATATTGGTCGATAGTAGTGCGTCAATGACTGCACGTGAGCTGATTAGCATTACGAACTACAAGGTTCAATCAGAGGCTAAACGTAGATCAGCAGCTAAATGGAAAAGAACTTTACGCATAGTTCAGTGGCTGATGGCGAGAGCTCCGGAAGACTCAGAGCTACTGGTGATGTCGTTTTCTGATCAGGCAATTATACAAAGCCAGCCTAAGTGGATCTCAGTTAAAGATGAGAAAGCATTGGCAGTGACTCAGAAAGCAATACGCTCAGTCACACCTTATGGTGCAACAAATTTAGAGAAGGCAATGGCTAAGGTGCTGAAGCAGCGCCCAGACGCGATTTATCTGATAACCGATGGCTTGCCAACTCGAGGTTTAAGTGAGTCATCCATCTTATCCTCTGGCGGCTGTGGTGGTATGACAGCATTAAAGAAAACTGTATCTGGTGAGTGTCGTGTCACACTATTGCGGCAGGCAGCTAGTCTAACAAATCCATTCCGCGGCAAACTTTCAATTATCTTGTTACCTTTAGAGGGTGATCCCCAGGCGGCTCCAGAGCTGTCTAAATGGGTGTTAAGTACAGGTGGTACTTTAATTAGCCCGGCGGCTACTTGGCCATGATGCGCAGAGAAGCACCAGATGCATTTGGTACTGCCTTTCTGGATATTATTTCCTGTGGCTTTGGTGCAATTGTATTGTTGATTCTTATCTTTAAATTTGAGCCTGATGTCAGTGGTCTTATTTCGGTTGAAAGCGATGATGCAAAGGCTAAGATTAAACAGCTCTATGGTCTTATGGATGAGCTGAAAACAGAATCAGCAGTCGATAGTGAGCAGTCTACTAAGGCCAAAGCAGAAATATTAAAGGCAGCACGGGCTAAACTTGAATATGCAATGACTGAGACTGCCAAATTGCAACAGACCTCAACTGAGCTTAAGAAGCAACTTGGTGCATTGCAAAAAAAGGTTAAGAAGCAACAGATTGCAGGCACCTCAGAGGGTGATCAATCACGTCAGGATGATGAAGTTGGTGGTATTCCAGTCGATCGTGATTATGTCATTTTTATCGTTGATACCTCCGGCAGTATGAAAGAGATCTGGCGTAAGGTGATGCGTGAGATAGAGGATATATTGACCGTCCACCCCCAAGTGAAGGGCTTCCAGATCATTAATGATAATGGCAACTATCTGGTTAGTGGCTATGCTGGTAAGTGGATGAAAGATACACCGAGTATGAGAAAACGTGTAATGAAGCTGTTTAGCTCTTGGGCAAGCATCTCAAATAGTAGCCCAGTTGAAGGGATTGAAACCGCCTTAACACGGTATTCAAAATACACTAAAAATCTTTCGATTTATGTCATCGGTGATGATTTCACCGGCGCAAATTTTGATCAGGTTATTTCACGTACGCGCCAGCTGAATAAAGGACACGCGCGTATCCATGCACTCAACTTTATCTCACCTAATGCATCTACTGATCGCTTCAGTACTTTGATGCGAGAGATCTGTCGCGAAAACCAAGGGACCTTCCTGACTTTTTAATCCTAAGATAAAGCTGGCTACTGTTTAGCTGAGAAGTGTTTACTCAGGTATCTATCTAATTCGTTTGCAAAGGATTTTCGGTCGGTTTGTCCGTAAGGGGCTTGGCCACCTGACTGGATACCACTGCCACGCAAGGTATCCATGAAGTCACGCATGCTGAGTATCGATTTGATGGTGTTCGCTGTGTACATCTCACCACGTGGGTTTAATGCAGCTGCATTTTTCTCAATGACTTCAGCAGCTAAGGGAATATCACTAGTAATTACCAGATCACCAGCAGTCACTTGCCTTACAATCTCATCATCTGCTACATCAAAGCCACCAGGAACCTGTAGCATTTTGATATTGCTTAGTCGCGGTTTATTAATAGCTTGATTGGCGACTAAAATAACTTCAACACCAGTACGTTCTGCTGCACGAAATAGAATATCTTTAGCAGGTACTGGGCATGCATCTGCATCTACCCAAATCTTCATCATTAAGGCCTGAGTAAGTTATTGATCATCAACAGTAAGTAGGTATTCATCATAGGTACCATGAAAATTAATCATTTTCTTATCCTTGATTTCAACGATATGAGTGGCTAATGAGGAAACGAATTCACGGTCATGGCTGACAAAAATTAGTGTTCCCTCATAATTCGCTAGGGCAAGGTTGAGTGCTTCGATTGATTCCATATCTAAATGATTGGTTGGCTCATCCATAATCAGGACATTGGTTTCCAACATCATCAGTTTTCCAAATAGTAGGCGATTCTTTTCACCGCCTGAGCAGACTGCTGCCTTCTTGTTGAAATCATCAGTTGAAAACAATAAGCGACCAAGAGTTGCACGTACAATCTCTTCATTATGATGAGGTTTACGCCATTGACTCATCCAGTCAAATAGATTCATGTCATGATCAAAATCGTTATTACTATCCTGAGGGCAATAGCCTAAGGTCGCATTTTCTGACCATTTAATGACGCCAGTATTAGCCTTTAATTCGTCTATTAAGCAACGTAGAAAAGTACTTTTTCCAGTGCCGTTCTCACCAATAACAGCCATGCGACTACCAGCTTCAATGATGAATCCACCATCACTGAATAGAGTCTCATCATCATAGCCATGACTGAGTTTTTCTACTGTTAGGGCTTGGCGTTGTATCTTCTTACTTTGCGTAAAGCGAATAAACGGATTGACACGGCTTGACGGTTTGATGTCTTCGAGTTTTATCTTCTCGATTTGCTTGGCACGTGAAGTAGCCTGTTTTGCCTTTGATGCATTTGCTGAAAAACGGCTGACAAATTGCTGTAGATCAGCAATCTGTGCCTTTTTCTTTGCATTCTCATTCTGTGAATGTTCGCGTACAGCGGTTGAAGCAATCATGAAATCATCATAGTTGCCTGGGTAAACGCGTAATTCACCAAAATCCATATCTGCAATATGGGTGCAGACGGAGTTCAGGAAGTGTCTATCATGAGAGATGATGATAATAGTGCTTTTACGTTCAACAATAACGTTTTCTAACCAACGGATGGTGTGGATATCTAAGTTATTGGTTGGCTCATCAAGTAATAGAATATCTGGATCAGCAAACAAAGCCTGTGCTAATAGTACGCGTAACTTCCAACCGGGAGCGACTTCACTCATTGGCCCACTATGGAATGATTCGGCGATGCCGGCACTCATTAGTAGTTCACCAGCACGACTGTCCGCACTGTAGCCATCTAATTCAGCAAATTCGACCTCAAGGTCAGCGACTTTCATGCCATCTTCATCGCTCATCTCGGGTAATGAATAAATGCGATCTCGTTCTTTTTTGACTTCCCATAAGCGACTATGCCCCATGATCACTGTGTCGACTACGTTATAGTCTTCAAAGGCAAATTGATCTTGGTGTAATTTACCAACACGCTCATTTGGTGTGATTGAGACATTGCCTGCACTGGGTGCAAGTGTGCCATCCAGAATCTTCATGAAAGTGGATTTACCACAACCATTGGCACCGATCAGGCCATAACGATTACCTTCTCCAAACTTTACTGAGATGTCTTCAAATAAAGGTTTGGCGCCAAATTGCATAGTGATGTTTGCAGTAGAGATCAAAACAGAGGCCTTAAAATATAATAGGGATACGAGGTATCATTTCTTGAATATTCGACGAATTTAACTGCTCGAATAACGAGGAGCTTTTGCCGAGCAAGATGATAGCAAAATAAAGGCAGGCAGAGGCATTTAATCTCTATAGTTGGCTTAGTCGAAAAGTTGAGAATTGACCGAGATAAGACTGGATTTAGTGTTAAGACATCGTGAGAGAAGAAGGCCGTGTTCTTATAGGCGCCAGCTATGATTAGCCAAGGAACGTCATAAAAAGACAATAAGTGAGGGCCATATATCCTCACTTATTAGATGGTAGATGATCAAAATTTAAATAGTTAAAGCTTTAGACATTCCATTGATAGGCTTCTTCACCTGCGATGGTAAAAAACAGCCAGACATCAATCAATAAAGTGACTAAGAAGGCCAGGGAGCTACCCAGTGCCCAGAAGATCTCCTGATGATGGCTACCAACATCGAGTAGGTAGAGGCCGTAACCTACCAACCCAGTGAATAGCGCGATGACTAAAAAACACTACACATGCTCTGTATTAAAATGCCCGGTTTGCAAAGGCAGTTGTTGCGTGTGCTAGGCGAAGAGATCAGTAAGGATTACACCATGCTGCTAATGTTGGCACGATGTAATGCCGATCAAAAGCTAGCTATATTCTTCACTAACCTCTCTGAGAGGTTTGGAAAACGTGGGTTTTCTACACGCGAATTTGAACTAACGATGACCCGTAGTGAAATAGCGAACTACCTAGGTTTGGCCGATGAGACCATCAGTCGCTTAATTGCACGATTCAAGGATAAGAAGCTGATTCAGGTGCAGAGAAAAAGCATTAAAATTATAGCGAAACAACGCATGATTGAAATCGCTGAAGGGGAGTGCACTTTAGATGAGGTTTAGCCGTAGTAGTTAGGCTGTATGTCTAAGCCAGAATTTATATTTGCTTGGTTATTACAAGCGTTTAAACGTACTCGCGTCTCACATGGGCTGCGATACGGCAGAGTAATTCATATGTAATGGTGTTAGCAGCTTCAGCAATATCGGCTACTGGAACATCGTCTCCCCAGAGTTCTATGTGTTCACCAATCTCGCAATCACAATCACTCAGATCAATAGTGATCATATCCATGGAGACACGACCTAGTACATCACAGAGATGACCTCGTACGCTGACTGGGACTGTTTTTTCTAAGCTACGTGGATAGCCATCAGCATAGCCCATAGCTACGATGCCTATACGCATGTTCTGTGGGCAGGTATAGCTACCACCATAACCGATACGGTCGCCTTGCTTGACCTGTTTGATTGCAATGACTGGCGCGCGTACTGACATTACTGGTTTGAGCCCACTGACGTCAGGGTGACTTTGTTCATTTTGGAACGGTGAAATGCCATAGAGTGCTAGACCTGGACGGATCCAGTCACGCTGTGTTTTTGGATAGGCAAAACTAGCCGCTGAGTTGGCTATGCTTCTTTCACAGCCCTCCATACCTACAATAGTTTGATCAAAGTTGGCTTGTTGTCTATAGGTGCTGGCTTCATCCAGAATGTCGGCATTCGCCAAATGTGTCATTAGGCGTATTTTGCTGACGTTATTGCAGTTATCTAACTGTTGATAAACAGCCTGAGCTTCTTCTTCTGAGAAACCGAGACGGCTCATGCCGGTATCGATCTTTAACCAAACACAGAGGCCTTGTTTTAGTTTCTCTGAGCGTAGTAGTGCGACCTGATGTTCACTGTGCACCACTGCTTGAATGTTACTGTTAGAAAAGTCGCGTAATTCCTGCTGATTAGCGAAACCCTGCAGACAAATAATCGGATGTAAGATACCGGCACTACGTAAGGTTAAAGCTTCGTTAATACAGGCGACGGCAAAGGCATCACTTTGGTTTAAGGCCTGTGCTGTTTTAATCAGCCCGTGACCATAGGCATCCGCCTTAACCACTGCCATCACCTTAGAATCAGGCGCAAATGATCGAATCAAATTAAGATTATGGGTCAGCGATTCTAATCGTATCAGCGCGTGGGCTGAACGGATCATGAGGGAATCTCGCCGGAATAGATCTCAGGAATGTGGTTTTCAAAGCGAGTATAAGGGCCAAGAAACGTTAGCCGAGTATTGAAGATAGGGCCATTACGTTGCTTTGCAATGCGAATCTCAGCAGTACCTTTATCGGGGCTGTCATCGTTATAGACTTCATCACGATAGATGAAGACGATCAGGTCGGCGTCTTGCTCAATCGCACCTGACTCACGTAAGTCAGACATTACTGGACGTTTATCTGGGCGTTGCTCCAAACTACGATTTAACTGTGATAGCGCAATCACTGGGCATTCCATTTCTTTTGCCAGTGCCTTTAATGAGCGTGAGATTTCAGAAACATCATTGGTACGATTTTCTGTGCTGTTATTGATTTGCATCAATTGCAGGTAGTCGACCACGATCAGGGCTAAACCATGTTCACGCTTGAGTCGGCGCGCACGCGCACGTAGCTCGGTTGGGCTAAGTGCGGCACTGTCATCGATGAAAAGCTTTGATTCAGAGAGCATAGAGACGGCGCTGGTTAATCGTGGCCAGTCTTGGTCTTCAAGTTTGCCGGTACGTAAGCGCTGCTGATTGATGCGTCCGATCGAAGCCAGGATACGCATGGTGAGCTGTTCTGCTGGCATCTCCATACTGAAGATCGCAACAGAGCCTTGTTCACGGATGGCGGCATACTCCGCTATATTCATCGCCAACGAGGTCTTACCCATCGATGGGCGGCCAGCAAGGATGACTAAGTCACCTTTTTGTAGGCCAGCAGTATTTTCGTCAAATTCATCAAAGCCAGTGGCTAGCCCAGTAATCGAGCTATCCTGTTCTGATAACAGGTCAATTTTTTCGACTGTCGCTTTAAGTAGGTCTTTGATGCCGATAAAGCCGCTATAACGACTAGCACCTTGATCACCAATACGGAGGATTTTTTGTTCGGCGAGATCAAGTAGCTCGGTGCTATCTCGGCCCTGTGCTTGATAGGCGGATCCAGCGATATCGGTACCGATACTGGCTAGTTGTCTTAAAATTGATTTTTCGCGGACGATGTCGGCATATGCGACGATATTTGCCGCTGTTGGCGTCTCTTTAGCCAATGTCGCGATATATGCGGAGACGTTTTTGGCGTTGAAGGAGCCTGATTCTTCCGATTGCTTGATCTTATCGGAGAGGGTAACAACATCAAATGGCTGGTTATGGTAAGCCAGATCACTAATGGCGCGAAAGATAGCGCGGTGGTCGAATAGATGGAAGTCATCTTCGACTAGGACATCGGCAATCTGATCCCAGCTACCATTTTCTAGCATTAAGCCGCCGATCACGGCTTGCTCCGCCTCTAAAGAATAAGGCGGAGTACGCAGGGATTCTGCGTTAGGCGCTGTGCTTGAGTTCGACTCCGCCATCTAAATACTTATAGATCGGCTAAAACTAGTCTTCAGCGACGATGTTGATTGTAATCGTTGCATTGATATCGGTGTGTAAGTGCAATTCAACACTGTGCTCACCAATGGTACGAAACGCGCCATCTGGCATACGAACTTCACGCTTCTCAACGCTTTGACCAGCTCGTGCAATCGCTGCAAGGACATCGATGTTATTGATAGAGCCGAATAGCTTACCGTCACTAGCTTCTTTTGCTGGAATAGTGATGGTGAGGCCGTCTAATGATGCTTTGCGTTCTTCTGCAGCAGCAATAGCAGCAGCAGCAGTTGCTTCTAACTCGCTACGGCGGGCTTCAAATTCTGCAATGTTAGCCGCAGTAGCAAATTTTGCACGGCCCTGAGGGATTAAGTAATTACGTGCATAGCCTGAGCGTACGCTGACTTTATCGCCAAGTTCACCTAGGTTTTCGACTTTATTTAATAGGATGACTTCCATCATTTTTCCTCTATATTCAATAACTTACTGTAAAATTCAGTGTGATATGCGCGAACGCAGATTCGATAAACTATCGATCAAGCCAAACAACACAATTAATAGCATCGCTTGGGGAATGAAAATCACAAGTAGATAGCTAATTATTAACCATAGCTTGCCTTTTGTCATGGCTCGCGTGATGGCATGTATAGCGTTCATACCCTGTAAAAAGAACAGGATGCCGATGATTCCACTCAATTGCACTAGAAATACTGATTGTGTTGCAAAAGCGGCAGCAGTTGTCAGTATCGTAGCGACAGCGAGTACCTTACTTAAGGAGATCTCACCATGTTCTATCTCCGCCTTGTCATTATTACGAACTAAGGCGTGTAACCAATGCGCAAATAATAGCGCAATACTATGCATTAATAATGCTGAGCCAATAACAAGCCCAGTCATAAACTGCGCTAGCCTACTCACCACTGTTTCCAACTGAGCTGGCGGCAGTGTTGTATTGGCCTGCATAGCAGTTAATAACTCATGTAATAACTGCGCCCAGATTTGTTCAATATCTGGTAGCAGGCGTATTACACCGATAAATACCACTAGTGCTATAAGTACTGCCGTTTGTAAGGCAACAGAGAGTGAGCCACTGCGGGTATAAATGCTAGCTAGTACTAAGCCAGGTAGTAATTGTGCTACCCCCATAGCTATCCCAATCAGTGGGTTAGCATTAGCGAATCCAGTAAACACTGTTAGTGCCAGTGTGCAGGCGACGGCTATATAAAGTGCTTGCCGTGAGCCCGCATGGAGTGCGACTAACATGATTGCCGTACTGCTAAACAGTGCGCTTAAAGGCAGCATCAGTGCTAATAGACATAAGGCTAGTAGCGAACCGAAGGCGGCTAAGCGACTTGAAACAATAAAACTAGCAAGGCCTTTGAGCATACTGCTTTGCTTTAGCCACCCGACTAGCGGGTGGCAGTGCCTCTAGTGTTGGTCGCTAAACGGTAGTAGAGCTAAGTAACGCGCGCGTTTTACGGCGGTTGTTAGTTGGCGCTGATAACGTGCTTTTGTACCAGTAATACGGCTAGGTACAATTTTTCCAGTTTCAGTGATGAAGTCTTTTAGTAACTCAACATCTTTATAATCGATGTTCTTGATGCCTTCTTCAGTGAAACGGCAATATCTTCTACGGCGAAAGTAACGGGCCATCTTATTTCTCCTCGCTGGCAGCTTCTGCTGCTGGCGCTTCTGCTACCGGCGCTTCTGTTGTTTCTGCTTCAGCAGCAGGGGCGCTATCGGTTTCTTTGTTGTCGCGTTCACGATCTTTTTCTAAAGTCTTCATCATTGGTGAAGGCTCAGTGATCGCTTCTTTGCAGACTAATGTCATCTGGCGCAGTACGGCATCATTGAAACGGAAAGCGCTAGTCAGTTCGTCTAGTGTTTCTTGATTGGTTTCAATATTCATCAACACGTAGTGTGCTTTTAGAATCTTGTTGATTGGGTAGGCTAGGATACGGCGACCCCAGTCTTCTACACGATGGATTTTGCCACTACCGGCTTCAATCATCGTTTTGTAGCGATCGACCATAGCCGATACTTGTTCACTCTGGTCAGGATGGACCAAGAATACGATTTCGTAATGTCGCATATAAGCTCCTTTTGGTCTTGGCTTTCCAGGTTTACTGGTAAAGCAAGGCAGCGCTGTCAAATTGTAATAGTATGCCGAACTGATCAGCACACAAGAGCGCCGAAGTGTACGCGAGGGGTGGCTAAGATTCAATCAACTTGTATGGCTTTCTACCGAGCTCTTTCGGCTGATATCAGTCTGAACGCAACGATTCGTAAGATTTCCTCAGGATTCGCTAGTCTTGGCGTTGGCGCACGGCCTCATACAGAAATAGGGCGCTGGCGGTAGACACATTCAGGCTCTCGACCACACCCGACATAGGTAGGGCACAAAGGTGGTCACAGGTCTCACGGGTGAGACGTCGTAAACCTTGACCTTCTGCTCCCATGACAAGTGCGGTGGGTAAAGCAAGATTCGCACTATATAAGGTTTGGCCTGACTCACCATCTGCACCAACTAGCCAGACACCAAGCTTTTTCAGCGCTTCTAGATGTCTGACTAGATTGATTGTTCTTACGATCGGTACGGTAATTGAACCACCACTAGCGATTTTGTGTGCAGCAGGTGTCAAAGGTGCGCTATTACGTTGCGGCATTAAGATCGCATCCACTCCAGCTGCATCAGCAGTACGTAAGATTGCACCTAAGTTCTGTGGGTCGCTGACTTCATCTAATGCCAATAGCAGCACTGCTTTATCGGACTGTTCAACTTGTTGCAGTAAATCAAACTCATCTAATAGAGGAGTGGCAAGACAAACAGCGGCAATGCCTTGATGCTGGCTGCCTTCACAGATGCGGTCTAGCTTATCGCGCTGTACCGGTTGTACTGCGATACCGAGTGATTCGGCTTGGCTAATCAGAGTTTCAACGCGTGGGTTCTTTTTATTTTGTTCTAGCCATAGCGATTGCACCCGTTCGGGTTGACGGTTGAGTAGGGTGGCAACCGTATGTATGCCAGGCAGCGTTTCAGTCTTGCTCATGATTTCTTTTCTTTAAGGGATGGTGGCTTGTTGCTAACTAAGTCTTGCCCGAATCAGTTGAGCTTTTTTTCTTTGCTCGGGTCTTCTTTTTAGCCCCAGTTTTCTTTTTAGCTCTCGGCTTGTCTTGTTCAGTTGATTTGCTGCCTTTAGCCCCATCTTTTTTTGTTCGTTTAGGTCGCTGTTGTAATTCACTTTGATTGGCGAGTGTGAGGTCGATCTTACGCTCGTCTAAATCAACGCGGGCGATAATGACATCGACCTTATCACCTAGGCGATAGAGCTTACCGCTAACATCGCCAACAAGCGTAAAGCGGACTGGATCAAAACTATAATAATCATCACGTAGCCCACTGATATGAAGTAGGCCTTCGATATACATATCGCCTAACTCTATGAACAAACCAAAACCAGTAACACTGGTAATGGTGCCAGTGAACTGTTGGCCTAATTTGTCTTGTGCATACTCACACTTCAACCAGTTCATTGCATCACGTGTTGCTTCATCAGCACGGCGTTCAGTCATGGAACAGTGTTCGCCTAATTTAGCGAGCTCGTCTGGTGTATAAGTAAAACTAGCCTTATCTTTTTTCTGCAGAATATGGCTGATTGCACGATGTACTACAAGATCAGGGTAACGTCGAATAGGTGATGTGAAATGAGCGTAGTAGTCGAGCGATAGTCCAAAGTGTCCAACATTCTCTGGGGTGTAGATAGCCTGCTTCAGAGAGCGTAATAAAACGGTCTCAAGCCAACTGTCGTCTGGGCGACGGCTAATATCTATAAGTAGCTTGGCATAGTCTGCAGGTGTTGGCTGATCATCACCACCCAGTGTGAGGCCGAGTAGCTTTAATAGAGCACGCAGTTCTTCGATTTTTGTCTCTGCGGGGCCTTCATGCACGCGATAGAGTGCTGGGAACTTATGCTTACTGAGGAAGCGAGCTGCAGCAACATTGGCTGTGATCATGCATTCTTCAATAATTCGGTGTGCGTCATTACGGATATAAGGATAGACACGCTCAATCTTTTTATCTGGGCCAAAATCAATCTTGGTCTCAGTCGTATTAAACTCGATTGCACCGCGTTGCATGCGTGCACCTAAGAAGGCTTTATAAAGTAGATAGAGATTATCTAGATCAGAGCAAAGCTCACCAATATTTTCACGTGCCTCACGTTCACCACTGCAAATGGCTGCAGCTACTTCGGTGTAGGTTAAGCGTGCATGTGATTGAATGACTGCTTTATAGAAGCGATGTGCGCCCAGTTCACCCTTTGCTGAAATCTGCATTTCACAGACAAGAGATAGACGAGGGATTTTGGGTTTCAGTGAGCAGAGGCCATTCGATAGATGCTCAGGCAACATAGGGATGACACGGCTAGGAAAATAAACAGAAGTGCCACGCCATTGAGCTTCGTCATCTAAGCTTGTTTTGGGTTCAACATAAAAGGCGACATCAGCAATGGCTACATACAGCTTCCAGCCATCTTTGGTTTCTTCACAATAGACTGCATCGTCATAGTCTCTGGCGTCTTCGCCATCAATAGTGACAAAATGTAGATCACGTAGATCTTCTCGCTGTGGCAGCTGATCAGTGATGGATGATTCACTAAAGGCAGCGACTTCGGCGAGGACTTCTTGATTGAATTGAGATGGGAGGTTGTGGCTACGGATGGCGATATCGATCTCCATGCCGGGGCCCATGTGCTCACCTAATACTTCCGCTATTTCACCAATTGGATGGCTGCGTTTGGTTGGTTGTTCGACAATCTTGGTGCAGACGATCTGTCCTGGCTGTGCTTTAAACTTCAGCTCTTTCGGAATAACAATGTCTTGGTGTAAGCGCTTGTTATCTGGGCGTACAAAGCAGATACCACTTTCTTCATGATAGCGTCCAATGATCTCTTGATTGTTGTGTTCTAAGACCTCAAGCAACATGCCTTCTCTACGGCCATCACGCTTTACATTAGTGACGCGGACACTGGCGCGATCGCCATCCCATGTGCCACGCATCTGCTGTGGTGATAGAAAAATATCTGAAGCACCACTTTCGTCAGGGTGTAGGAAGCCAAAGCCGTCACTATGGCCAATAATCTTGCCAGTGACTAACTCCGCCTTCGCCGCTGAGGTATAGCCACCGCGTCGATGTCGAATCAGTTGTCCATCGCGTTCCATAGCGCGCATACGGCGTTCTAGTGAAACCTGATCACGTTCATTGTCCACCTGCAAACCGACGCAGACTTCTTCGATAGAGGTCACTGCTTCGTTTTTGGAGACAAATTCTAGGATTAATTCGCGACTTGCAATGGGATGTTCGTATTTTGCGGCTTCTCGTTCGGCATGAGGGTCGCTTGCCTGCCGTGGCTTTTGGTCTTCAGACATGTATTGGCTATAAGCTCTTTAAGTGTTTTATTCGAATATGCAGGCTACATAGTAACCGTTTTGTGGGGGTAGTGATACGTGCCTTAATTGACATCGATCAGCAGCCTAGCTACATTTCGCTCTCTTATATATTTCCAGCACTTGCCGAAGTGGCGGAATTGGTAGACGCGCTAGCTTCAGGTGCTAGTGGGGGCAACCCCGTGGAGGTTCAAGTCCTCTCTTCGGCACCAGCCTCTTGAACTGCCGATTAAACCATTGTAATAGCGTAGCTCTGTCTGCGTCTTCTCGCCATATGGCCTAGATTGTGGCTTAAGGCTACCGATGCTGATTTCCATCAAGTAAGCGATTACTTAATTTCAGGCGGTTAATGCAGTTGAAAGCTGTAGATGATCTTTTGTCTAAGTTATTGTTTGGCTGCCTTAAAGTATCGCAGTATTGGAGTTAGCAATTACCTACTCGTGACTTCGTAGGTTGCCACCTGCTGCATCCCTAACACGACAAAAGTTGATAGGTCATGCTAGTGCAACATAGATGTTCTAAAACAATTTGTTAATATTAATAGTGATGCAGTGTTAAAAAATCTAGGGTTAAATGCGCCACATAATAATGTGGCGCATTAGATAAATGTAGGAGTCTATGGTGGGATAGCCTAACTATAGATAGCGTCTCTAGAAATTAAATGCAGCGTTTAAAGAAGCTTGCTCAATATGTGTCCTCTTATAGGGTGATTGTTGAACGCTTAGGCTAATACCAATAGCCTGTTTATGGTTAAGCGTGAAATGGCCCTTAGCAGCTAAAAACCCTGCTAATCTTCGTTCAGCTTTTAATTTGAAGCTTTCTTTCTCGTAGTAAATCTGTTTGTCCTCATTGATACCTTTAGCAACTAATAAACTGACTTCACCCTGTGTGAAATGACCAGGATCATACAGGCCTAAAGCAATCTTAATCGCCTTATGCTTTATTTCTAGACCACTGCTGAATTGCATTAAGTTTGCCTTTTCTAAACCCCATTGCTGTGTGCTGGCATCATTGCTGCTTAGCTGACTATAAGCAGTACATAGCAAGAATAGGGTGCTTGGATTGAAGCGCTGTTGCAGGCCTATTTCAAGGTTTTTAATCTGTTGCTGATTGTGCTCATAGGCTTTACTAACACCAAGACTTAAATTGTGTTTGCTACTGCTTAGACTGGTAAGTAAGTGTCTTTATTTTTCCACAGTAGGTTGAAGCCAAAGCCAGTAACTTCGGTTTGTGTGTTTTTAGTGAACTGCATAAAGGGTTGTAGGCTAAGAAAGTTACTCTGATAGAAAGGCATCTCAATCTGATCACGTAACTGATTGGGAATAAAGCTGGGTTGTATTAAAAGGCCAGAAAGATCTCCCCAGAAGTTTGCACCAGCAAGGTTCATAGCACGTGCAGAGGAGCTGAAATAGATAGGGTGGTCTGTATTTTCTAATGAGTGACTTTGGCTGTAGTGACCAAACTCTGTGGCAAAGTCTATGCTGTTATCATTTTGTTGAGTGCCTTTGTCTTGGCTTGGACTATAGGCAATCAATGCCATGGTGCCTTCTGCTTTACTAGCAAAGATGTCACTGCCTTTACGCATGAACTGTGCGCCATCAAAGCTATCAAAAATGGCAACATCAAGATTGGCAGCCCAATGACTAAAGGCTTGTCCCAAACCTTGGGGAAGGCGTAAGGAAGCAGTAGATGGCTGCTCAGTGGAGCCATTAGTTGTATAAAACAGGCTGCCAATAGGATTAACCGCAGCTTCCGCATTAACTAGACCATGACCAAAAATGGCTCGCATGGCACTCTCACTACAGCTTGCTAAGGTGCAACCAAGATGACCAGTGAGACCTTCTAGGCTAGCGCTTGCTTTAACTCGGCTGACGATATCAGTTGGAGATAGGCTAGGGAAATGGTCAGCGACTAGAGCTAATACACCACTAACATGTGGTGCTGCCATTGATGTACCACTTTTTTCAATATGCCCCCTCCTGTTTTTGCCGAATAAATATTATTACCTGGCGCAGCTAGGCAGAAGTCTGCTGCAACACCACAGCGATTACTAAAAGCTGTTTCCTAAGGTTATTGTCGACCGCCATTACAGCCAGGAATTGGCTGGCAAGCTCATTAATATAGTAAGGTAAACCGGCTTCTTTACTGACTTGATCTTGATAATCATTATTTGCAGCAAAGACAAAGATAGTGCCGTTTTCTTGTGCACCGCGCATGGCGGCTATAGATAAAGCATCCGTGGTTCTTAATTTTGCCTCGTTATAATTTAAAATATTAGTGGCTGACCCCCAGCTATTATTAGAGATCTGGATGTTATCGTTGACATGCTGCCGGTATACCGCTGCTCGGCCGACATCGGTATTAAGTGGAATCAATAAACCAGAATTATTTGCTACGCGATATGAGTAAAGCTGGGCAGCATAAGCTACACCACGTATCCCATAATTATTCTTTTGGGCTGCAATAATGCCAGCAACATGAGTGCCATGGCCATGATTGTCTGTCGCAAAACCACTGCTGTTAGCAAAGTCTGTGCCTAAAATAGTATTTTGATTGAATTCAATGTGACTACTATCGATACCTGAATCAACTACCGCCACATGAATTTCTGCTCCAGTTGCAGTAGTAAGGTTTGCGTTTTCAGCATCAATATCATTGAGTCCATCCTGAGCTAGGTATTCTGCCTGATCAGTGACATGACTAATGCAGCTGATGTCGAAGCAAAGATCACTACTTCCACCCCCACCACCTCCGCCTCCACCTCCGCCACCGCATCCAATAATTAACATTGATATAACAACACCTAGGGTGATTCCTTTCACCA
>Ga0233395_1000363_pt1 | contig 23787 bp, 21 predicted proteins | sample 27DmetaG_FD_186029 | JGI IMG/M metagenome (GOLD analysis project Ga0233395, IMG submission 186029) | Seawater microbial communities from Monterey Bay, California, United States - 27D | ecosystem: Environmental > Aquatic > Marine > Coastal | place: USA: California | collected 2016-10-12 | reverse complement strand
TGACCATGCATTGGGATACAAACTTGTAGGAGTGCCTCTCGTGATTGGCTTGAATTGGTATTGTATCGTTGTATCCAGTGCATCGATAGCAATGCTCATCAAAACAAATGCAATTATCCGTGCTCTGATTGCTGCACTTCTTTGTACTCTTATGGATGTTTTAATTGAACCAGTTGCAATCAATTATGGCCTCTGGTCTTGGTTTGGAGTTCAAATACCGATCTATAATTACTTTTGCTGGTTCATTTTTTCATTTATTTTTACATTGTTGTATTTGCACTATTCAAAAAGAAGAACTCCGACATCAACGGCTTTATATTTATTATGGGTCATCTTTTTTAGTGTTTTAAATCTCATCTAATGATCTTTACTTTATCATTGCTTCTTGCGTTCAGTACCATGGAATTTACAGCATGGTTCATGCACAAATATGTAATGCATGGGATCTTTTGGAAAATCCACGAAGATCACCACCAACCTACTCCGCATTTTTTTGAAAAAAATGATTTGTTTTTTTTAATATTTGCTATACCATCTTGGCTCTGTATCATGCTTGGATTTATGAACAACAACTCTTTTTCGATAGGTTTCGGCTTTGGAATAGCAGCTTATGGCATTGTGTACTTTCTTGTACATGATGTTCTTATTCATAGACGATTTAAGTGGTTTGACAAAACGCAAAATCGCTACTTCAAAGCTATACGCAAAGCACACAAAGTTCACCATAAAAATCAAAACAAGGAAAAAGGTGAGTGTTTTGGGATGTTAGTTGTTCCAAAAAAATACTTTAAGTAATGAGTTGGCTCTACCTTCTCCTTGACGCCGGTACACTATTCTTTCCGGTTGTACTAAGCTTCGATAAAAACGTACACTACCTCGACCATTGGAAACGTGTTCTGCTCTCCACATTGTTAATTGCAATACCTTTTATTGCTTGGGACATCTATTTTACAGCAAAGGGAGTATGGGGATTTAATCCAAACTATTTAACAGGTATTGAGGTGTATAACCTACCAATAGAAGAAGTTTTGTTTTTTATAGTTGTTCCATTTGCTTGTACATTCATATATCAATGCTGTAAATTTTATTTAAAGCGATTCAACTTCAATCGACTCAATATTTTTATGGCGCTGTTCATTTTTTTATATGCATGTGTTGTATTTTTTCAAAATACTTCAGGAGCCTATTCCTCCTTGGTATTTATTTCAACTTTAATCGTACTTTTATTTTGGATAAAAAACTTTCACCTCAATTTTATAGGAATTAGTTTTATCATTAGTATCCTCCCGTTTTTAGTTATGAATGGAGCCTTAACGGGACAATATACAGATGCACCGATTGTTTGGTACAATGATTTACAAAATGCCTCCATTCGCTTATTCACGATACCCGTTGAAGATCTCGTTTATTGCTTTTCACTGATAGCGAGTAACTTTATTACATTTGAATTTCTAAACAAGCGACATGAAGAAAATAGGGGTACTATCTGATACGCATGGCTACCTCGATCCTAAATTGTTTGAATATTTCAAGGACGTAGATGAAATATGGCACGCAGGTGATGTTGGTCATATAAGTGTCATTGATCAATTGCGAGCCTTCAAACCCACACGCGCTGTCTATGGTAATATCGATTCAAATGAAATAAGATCCGAATTTCCTGAATTTGCACGTTTTGAATGCGAAAACGTTACTGTACTAATGACGCATATCGCAGGAAAGCCTGGAAAATATGTCAACCGTGCACATGAAGAGATAAAGAAAAATATACCGCAGCTTTTTGTTTGCGGGCATTCTCATATTCTACTTGTTAAACAAGACCCCCTATTCAATATGCTTTGGATGAATCCAGGGGCATGCGGATTCAAAGGCTTTCATCAAGTGAAAACTGTTCTGCGCTTCTGTATTTCAAAGGACAGAATACACGACCTAGAAGTAATTGAACTTGGAAAAAGAATCTGAAACAAAATTTTTGTATTTACTTTGCGTTAAGTCACTAAATGAAAAGAAAACTAATATCTCTATACTTCGTTGCTTTAACCACAGTAGTTTCAGCACAGACGGGTGGACTAACGTCGTTTCCTTTTCTTGACATCACTTATAATGCGCGTTCTGCAGGTTTAGGAGGTGACTTTATAACCGCAAAAGATCAGGATATTAATATTGGAATTGCAAATCCATCTCTGCTAAATTCTACTATGAACAAGCACACCGGATTTAATCAAGCCTTTTTGGCTGGTGGAATCAATTATGGAATGGTCACCCACGGTTTCAATGTTGATAAGATCGGGACCATGTCCGGATACCTAAAATACGTGAGCTATGGCACATTTGAACGAACAGATGTAAATGGCACAAGTCAAGGCACATTCTCACCGATCGACATCGTACTTGGATCAGGATTTGGTCGCCAACTGAACCCAAGAATTTCAATAGGTGTCAATCTAAACATGATTTATTCACAACTTGAGAGTTACAGCTCATATGGTGCAGGAATTGATCTAGCAGGGACTTTTTATAATGAAAAAAAAGAGTTTTTGGTAACTGCAATGGTTAAAAATGCGGGAATACAATTTAACACGTATTCAGAAAACAGTCAGCGCAAGCCATTACCCGCCGAATTTCAACTTGCGGCAGCTTACAAGCTCCCGCATGCCCCATTTCGTATTTCCATACTCGCACACCACCTAAATAAATGGGACCTTACATACAATGATCCGACACTTACTCCTACTATTGACCCTTTATCTGGCGATACAATACCAGTCCCAAAAGCAAATTTCGTTGAAAAATTGGCACGCCATTTCACATTCCAAGTTGAAACTATAATATCGAAAAACATCCATCTTCGGACAGGATTCGATTATCATCGCAGAAAAGAACTTGCGCTAAACCAACGCCCTGGAATTGCCGGTGCGTCAATTGGATTGGGTCTCTACTTTAATAAATTCAGTTTGGATTATGGTTTCGTGATCTATTCAAGAGCAGGTTTCAATAACATACTAACCTTAACTACGGATCTTGCCAAATGGCGAAAATAAACCAAAGTTAACATCGTCAAAAATAGGTTATACACGACCAATTGTTCATTCTTTTTTGTAACCTTTTACTAAAAAAAATGTATATTTAAGAAAACCAATTAATTAATTTTTTTATGAAAAAGTCAATTTTTATGGTGGCACTACTACTAGGAGCTGCTACTACATCTTTCGCACAGAAAGCCAATTTAGAAAACCCATTCTCTTTTGAAGGAGCAATGAACCTCGCGGGTGGAGGTGTTACTTGGGAGGCGCCCAGCGTTCGAGCACGTTATTTTGTAAACGATAACATTGCTGTTCGTGCAACCCTCGGTCTTGGTGATGGACTTGGAACTCCAAGATCGGAATCATACACCTATACAGATACGTCTGGAACTGGAAGCTCAGAAATAACCCGTTTGGCATGGAATGCTTCAATCGGAGCGGAATATCACCTTGATGGAACAGATAGATTATCACCTTATTTTTCTGCTGCTATTGGATTCGGTGGAGGTTCTTACGACGAAGAGTGGACAAACGCTAATGGTGATGCTGGTATTTATGTTGATGGTCTAAGTGCCACTAGAGATGGAGGATACTCAATGTTTGGATTCCAAATTGGAGCTGGTCTGGATATATATCTTATAGACAATCTTTACTGCGGTGTTGAATTAGGAATTGGATTCTCAAGTATGTCATTTGATCCGACTAATCAAACTGTTACCACTGCAGCAGGAACGGAAACAAGTATTCTGCAAGAAGCTAACTCAATGAGTTTTATCGGAACGGGAGCAGGTAATGCTTCGATTCGTTTCGGTTGGAGATTCTAACAGAAGCTATGATAATGAAACGCCTCAGTTCATACTGAGGCGTTTTTTTTTACCTGTTATTTTGAAATTGTCGTAACTTTGTCATGTGCAAACACTCAAAAAAATAGTTATTGCTATCGATGGTTTTTCATCATGTGGAAAAAGCACCTTAGCTAAGGAACTTGCTAAGGAACTCAACTATATTTTCATTGATTCTGGTGCAATGTACCGGGGAGTTACGTTATTTGCCCTTCAAAGAAATTTAATTACCAAAAATAAAATCGATCGACATGCAATTATAAAAAGTCTTGAACAAGTCGAGTTGTCGTTTTTATTGAACCAAGAAACAAAATCTCCAGAGCTTCACTTAAATGGTGTCAATATTGCAAAAGAAATACGGAGCCCGCGAGTCGCTTCTTATGTCTCTCAAGTAGCAACAATCAGAGAGGTTCGTGAGAAAATGGTGGCAGATCAACGAAAAATGGGGCAAAATGGTGGAATTGTAATGGACGGTCGTGACATATCCTCAGTTGTTTTCCCAAATGCAGAATTGAAACTGTTTATAACAGCTGAAATAGATGAACGTGTTCAAAGACGTTATAATGAACTTATTGAAAATGGAATTTCTACAACAAAGAAAGAAGTAAAAACCAATCTTGTTGAACGTGATCAGATGGATTCCTCTCGAGAAGAAAGCCCTCTTATTCAAGTCGCAGATGCAATCGTAATTGATAACACAAACCTTTCAAAATCAGAACAATCGGCTCTCGTCTTATCACTGGTTAAGCAAAAAATAGAAGTCGAGTCAAAATAAAGTTATTAAATTAACAAGAAGTCCATAATTTCACTAAATTCGCAATTTAAGTCTTAAATATACACATGAGCTCAATTAGTAAAATTACTGAAGACATCATCAATCGAAGCCCCTTTCTTCGTGAAGCAATGACTGAGAATCTCATTAATATATCTGCCCTTGCGAGAAAAATAAAACCTGAGATTGAAAAATCTATCAACAAAGAGATCAAAGAAGGAGCTATCGTAATGGCAATTAAGCGTATGACACCTGGAGCTTATCATAAATTAGACATCAAAATTAACAATGTAATTGGTGGAATAGGTGATTTTTTAGTTCGAAGCGATTTGGTCGATTTTACCTACGAAAATTCTGAGTCATTACGTGATACTCAGAGTGATCTAATTCATCACATTCGAGAAGATAAGGATTCCTTTTTCACCGTTTGTAAAGGTATTTCTGAAACCACCTATATCTTGAACGCAAAATTCACAACTGAAACAAAGAAAATTTTTGCCCAAGAGCGTCTTAAGGCCCACAATCAGGACTTGTCATCCATAACGGTAAAACTTCCAGAAACGAATACAGAAACTTACGGGGTCTATTATTACATTATGAAACACCTTGCATGGGAAGGGATCAATATTGAACAAGTCGTATCTACGGCGAATGAATTTACGGCAATTGTCAATTCCAAAAATATCGACGATGCATTTAAAATTTTAATGCAATTGAAGCGTAGTTTCTAACTAACAGGATCAGGATTTTGACATTTTTCATCCGGACGGGCACCGCAAAGTCCGCAAGCAGCTCCCTCCTCTTGGAGTACTGGATTATTACTTGCACAAGTTCCTGCGAACTCACCGTCTTTCTTCGCCCATATTTTTATCGCTATTCCACCAAAAGCAAGGGCCAACAAAACAATTGAAAATAGAACTACTTCCATAATAATATCTTTAATACAAAAGTACTAATTTTTGTCAACCAACCCTCCTGTTCCTAATTGATTGTGATCTATTAATTGTGGTAAACCAATGTACCAAATATCACCATTTTGATTCGTTTCAGATCGCAAAATAGCAGCATCTGCATTTATCTTAATATCTCTTGGAGTATCGGATATTACATGAAGTGAGTCGGCTACATTTAATCCATAGCTGTCCACAAATCCATTTCCTCGAGCTAGCAATCTTAAAAAATCTGTATTCCCAGTCAACACCATATTTCCCCAACCTTTATAAACATCACAGTAAAGTTTATCGCAGTCAATATCCAAGTTCAACTCTCCAGCCCCCTCCTCTATCCGAACAAATAAATCATTACAAATCAACTGGTTTTCACAAACAAGTGGCTTGGAACCCTGAAACAACACTGATTCAATTTTTTTCAAATGAACCTCAACTGTTAACTGGTGTTTATAAGATCTTAAAAAATTACACTTGTTTCTGTTTGTGATTTTCAGACATTCATCGTCAATAGACACATCAACAAAATTGACAAGATTTTTGCCACCTTGGACGACTACCTTCTCTTCATTCGATTGAACTAAAACAAAATTTAAATCAGACCCCAATAGTAATTCACTGAATGGATCGAGGTGAATAACTTTGATTGTATCAATTCCTGCACTTTTCAAACACCTTCGGTCTTCCGACTTTTTGCATGAAAAACACAACACAACAATAACACATATACATCCTAAAAATCTCATCTATTCAGTGTATAACCAATTCCGTATTCAACATAATCTGCTCTTGCCCAGTGCGACTTTAAAACTAAATTTAAATTGATTCCGCTATTAAATATGTAGCGTATTCCAACGCGATGGTAAACATCGTCTTGAGGCGAAAACTTGTCTTTGATATAGTACCCCATTCCAAAGAGAAGATGCAGTTTATCTAAAGGCAACAAATAACCTGCAAATACTCCAATTTGCATGATTTCTAATTGCGTTTTGGGAACATCTTCATGGTACATCAGAATGGACTGTTTTTGAATCCAATCCAGACCGACCTCAGCTCCAACACTCCTATTAAAATAACGACGTAATACAGCATTTACTCCACCCACTGGATACTTTTCTCCACCAACAGGGAAAATTTCTTGAGCAGAAATAAACCCAACAGCTCCAAATTCCCATTTTTTATTGAATGCGTCATGCACTGGAATTTGCTCGAGATTGGCTTTGCGAATTCGATACCCATATCCGAAACTAAGGTAAGGCAGATTTAACCCTAAATTTGGCACCTTAATTCCTCCATTTGAAAAGTGCGTCATATCGAGAATTGAATTGAATGAATGAGGTCCAAACTCAAAACGATTTTCAATAGCTAAACTTACCAATGCATTTAAATGTGTACTTACTCCAATACTCAATACATTATCATTGATATCCCAAATTCTTCCGGCATATCCTAACCCTAAACCCATTCGACCAGAAAAAGAATAGTTGTTTGTAGAAATCAGAGGTATTGAAATAAATCCATACGCCCCGGCAAAATTACCCATCAATTCGCGATTACCGACAGATCCATAGAATCCTGTCAACCCAAAAAGTGGTTTATTGTAAGCTTTGTGCCAGCTGGACTCACCATTCCCTCTGTAAATACAACTGAATTCAGCGGCAAAAGCATGATCTGTTACAAGGTGTCCCATCACACTTCGATGCGCTGCTAAAAAGCCAATTTTTCCACGCCCTTCCAGCCACATTTCTTTTTGAGAAAAAGACAGAGTAGACAAAAATAAAAAAACAAAAAGGCACAACTTGATCATCACCTCAAATTTAACAAAAAGCAAATTGCCATACAATAATCCATGTATCAGGATCATGATATGAACATCTCCAACAATTTCTCTTAATTTTGAAAATAAAAAATGGATCCACGACTTGCTGCTTTTGAACGCCTTTTAAATACAATGGACGACCTGCGAGAAAAGTGTCCTTGGGATAAAAAACAAACACTTGATTCCCTGCGTCACCTGACAATAGAAGAAACCTACGAACTTGCAGACGCTATCACAGATAATGATCTCAAAGCACTTGAAGGGGAAATTGGAGATCTTTTTCTTCATATGGTTTTTTATTGCAAAATCGGCCAAGAAAAAAATGCTTTTGATGTGACTACTGCTCTGAACTCAATTTGTGACAAACTCGTTCACCGACACCCCCACATATATGGCGATGTAGAAGCAACAACAGAAGAAGAAGTTAAGGAGAACTGGGAAAAACTCAAATTAAAAGAAGGGAAAAAATCAGTTCTAGAAGGAGTCCCTAATTCTCTGCCTGCATTGGTGAAAGCAACACGAATTCAAGAAAAAGCGAAAGGAATTGGTTTTGAATGGGAAAAACGAGAAGATGTATGGGCGAAGGTAGAGGAGGAAATGAAAGAGTTGACAGCAGAGGTAAACTCGGGCGCTATTCATGAAAAAATAGAAGATGAATTTGGAGATGTGCTTTTCTCGCTAATAAATTACGCACGTTTCTTAAAAATAAACCCTGAAAATGCGTTATCAAAAACAAACAACAAGTTCAGGCAACGGTTCATGTTGATGGAAAATTTAATGAAATTAGATTCTCTCTCTATTGACGACTCTGACCTCGAAATCATGGATACATACTGGGAGAAAGCCAAAATACAACTTCGAGCAGAACATAAATTATGATTCATTAGATATAATCCCAATAAAACGTGAATGTAATAAATCATTCTGAGTGCAGGATTTTGATTGGAAATACGAAGAATTTTCATTCGAATATCGTATCTTCGACCCTTTATAAATAATACTCATGAAACTGTTATATACTCTTCTCCTTGTCGTCTCAAGTTTTGGAATGGCGTTCTCCCAGGATTTCAACATACGTGGTGTAATCTACAATGGTACGAACGGTGAACCAATCTCAGACCTAAAAGTTCGTCTTCTACGATTGGACAGCACGGCTGCAGGTGGCGCTTATACTGATGGAGACGGGCTATTTTCTATTGCCAAAGTAAATAAGGGTGACTACATTTTGCAAATCGTTAACTTCGGTTTTGTTACAATTGAGCAAAAGATAACGGTCACGCGAGCAATAGGAAACAAGGATTTTACATTTGAAATGAAGAAAGACAAAGGAGTAAAAATCTTTGACGGTGTAAAAGTTACAGCAGAACACATACGCGATCAGCGAGAAATCCTTATTGGAACCGTTCGTCTGGATCAAAAAGGATTGGAACGTATTCCAAGTACTGGAGGTGAAAATGATATTGTTGCTGCGTTTAGCGTAACTCCTGGAGTTATCACAACTGGTGATCAAGGAGGACAACTGTATGTTCGCGGTGGTACTCCAATACAGAACAAAATATTACTTGATGGAATGACCATATATACCCCATTCCATTCCATTGGTTTCTTTTCAATATTTGAAACAGAGCTCATCAAAAGTGCCGACATCTACACAGGAGGATTTGATGCCCAATACGGAGGGCGCATCTCTTCAATTATGGATATAAGCTATCGAGATGGAAACACGAAAAAATTTAGCGGGAAGGTTTCAGCATCTCCTTTCATGGGTAAAGTAGTACTTGAGGGTCCATTGGGAAAACCAAAAGATGGGCCAGGAGGAGTCTCCTACATCTTATCAGGAAAAAGAAGTCTGGTCAACCAGTCCTCCGATTTATTGTATAGAAATATTAATATAGACGAAGAGACAGGTGAAAGCTCAGGCATGCCATTTGATTTCACAGACCTCTATGGGAAAATTACATTTAAAGGCAAGAGTCGCTCAAAATTCAGCGCTTTTGGATTCAACAATAGAGATCAAGTTCAATACGACATCGCAGATATAAAATGGAAACAAAGTGGTGGTGGTATGAATTTCTTATTGGTTCCTTCAAGCGCACCAATATTCATCAAAGGGCATGTGAATGGTAGTGGATTCTCAACAGTTTTTAAAGAAGCCTTATCTGAAGCTGATACAATCGAGAGAAGCAGTTTCGTTGGAGGATTTGATTTGGGATTTGACTTTACCTATTTCTTAAAAAACAACAGTGAAATTAACTATGGTTTAAATTTTGGCGGATTTGACACACAGTTCACTACCTACAATGAGGCAAAACGAAAAATTGAAGCAGACAACTGGTCCACAGAAATTGGTGCATATTTTAATTTTCGATATGTAACCACACGATGGGTGATTCAACCAAGTTTTAGAGCACAGATGTATGCTTCATACGAAGGAGGTTTCTCGCCTGAACCGCGTCTGGGTATCAAATTTAATGCAACCGAACGATTTAGATTGAAAGCTTCAGGTGGTCGCTTCTCGCAAAACTTCACTTCCGCATCCTCAGACAAGGACGTCGTCAATTTATTCAATGGAATTCTTTCAGCTCCTGAAAATGTACAAAGTACTTTCGTTACCCAGTTTCAAAATGAAAGAAATCCTAGAAATGGTATTCAATACGCTTGGCATGCGATTGGTGGTTTCGAGCTGGACATAACAAAAAAACTCAAACTCAATGTAGAAGGATACTACAAATACTTCTCACAGTTGAGCAATATCAATCAAAATAAACTTTATGAAGACGAGGTCCAATTCAGTCAAATTGATGACATTTATAAATTGGACTTTATACTTGAAAATGGTGAGTCAATCGGTGCTGACTTCCTCTTGAAATATTCAGACGAACGCCTTTTCTTGTGGGGTGTTTACTCATTAGGTAAATCTACACGCTGGGATGGTTTTACCACATATGCCCCTGTTTTTGACAGAAGACACAATGTGAATTTGGTTGGTACCTATTTGTTCGGAAAAGAAAAAGACCTTGAAATTAGTGTGCGATGGAATCTGGGTTCTGGATTGCCGTTCACTCCAACAATTGGATTCTATGAAAGTCAAAATTTCTCTGACGGTGTCACAACAGACTACACTACGGACAATACAGATTACATGTCGACCATACTCGGAGAATTTAATAGCGAGCGCTTGCCATATTATCATCGATTGGATCTGTCGGCAAAGAAACGCTTCAAGTTTAAAAATCAAACTGTAATTGAGCTTGTTGGGAGTGTCACTAACCTTTACAACAGAAAAAACATCTTCTATGTAAACCGTGTGACAAGCAAAAAAATATACCAATTCCCAATTCTACCTAGTTTCGGGTTGAGCTACAAGTGGTAAAATATATCATAGGATAATACTAAAAACCCCTTCATAATCGAAGGGATTTTTTTACCCACGTGTTTTTATACTCCCGATTTAAGCATTAAAAATTCAATTGATCTTGTGATGCAGACTGAACTGCAATTGGTTGCTCTTCCAATTGTTCGTCAATTGATTCATAATCCCCAATTGGACTTTCAAATTGTCTTTTAAGTAGTATCCAAACGCAGCATAAAATCTATTTCGATCGAAAATTTCAACGGATTTATTTTCACCAATAGTGCGTTGGCCGTTTACAAAAATTTCGTTGTACAAAGCAAGGTATAAGGTCTTCTTCTTCATTTCCTTTGAGGTCAATCCAACGTTTAGAAACAGATTGTAACGGTAGCGTGTTCTGAAATTTTGATTCTCAACAAATCGCTGTTCGTAGCGGAAACGATTGTTCATATAAAAACGACCACCAATTTTAACGGGCACTAATGCTTCCTGATACATCCGGCTTTCCCTTGATGTGCTATTGTCTGGACCAAACGTTCCTGTCGTAACATCTCCATAGCCTAATGTCAACTTGACATTAGCATTTTTCGGTTTGTACGTTAAACCGCCGCGCACAAGTAATTGTTCAAGGTCGCCTCCAAAATTCCAATTTCGATGTTGAACATCCCCTTGGACTCCCCATGGAGAGTCTTTGAATGTTGTATTGAAGAAGTACATGTACCAAGCACCGACTTTACTTTGATCAATTTGAGAAATAACTGATGTCGATAGAAATATCGAGATCAACATAAAAACTAAACTATACTTCATCTTCTTATTTTAATTGTGAGGATTTGTTAACTTTTGCTCAATCCAAAATTAAAAAATAGTTTTCGATGACAAACTGAAGATTACTCGGAATCTTGGTGTGGAAAATCCAACAAAAGTTAAAATGACCTATTGCTTCCAAGCTTCATAAGTGCGTACCTGATTGTGGGATGGCGCTTCGATCTTCGCAACTGAATAACTATTGTAGAAAAAACGATTTACTTCGGGGAATACCAATCGTAAGATATGACCATTTCGATTTATGGTAATTTCTTTTGCATCATCATCGAAGTAACTCAACCATTTGTCCAATTCCCCATCCAATGAAATATTATTCACTGCAATCATTTGATCATTGAGCATAACCCCAGCTGTGTCTGCCGGTCCTCCGGGATAAATTGATTTGACAATGAAACCCTTCCCGTTACTAATTGCTTTAAATCCAAGTTTAGCTCCTGAATAGCTTTCAACCGGTTTATGAATCAACTCCAAGCCAATACAATCCAACGCATCAGTTATGATTGACTCATATGGTTTATTTCCATTAATATAATCGTCAAAAAACGCTTGAAATGATTCACCAGAAACAGCTTCTATCTCTGCTTGATAGTTTGCCGCTGAAACGCCTTTATTTTTGATTGAAAAATTAAAGTACAATCGCTTCATTACTTCATCCAAACCATACTTGTTGCTTGTCGCTTTGCGTATTCGAACATCTGTTACAAAAGCCAATAAACAGCCCTCGGTGTATATCGAAACCTTTCTACCTGGAGCTCCTGTAGTATAGCCATCAACCCAGGTATCAAAGGAAGATTCTGCAACTGAGTAGTTGAACCTCCCATGATTGTCAAAATGTCGTTGCAACTGAGCGTTCAATTCCTTGAAATAGGCTTGTTCATCAAAAACTCCACTTTTAAATAAAAACAAATCTCCTTGGTAGGTCGTAACACCCTCACAAAGATACCCCAATTTCGAATAGTTCTCTTTTGTAAAATCATATGGAAACATTTCAATAGGTCGAATTGCTTTGACATTCCAAGTATGATACAATTCATGAGAACTCACACCCAATAGTTCAGCGTACAACTCATCAAAAACAGCATAAGAGGGGCCTAATGAAATTACGGTAGACTTTTGATGTTCTACACCATGATAGGCCTTATATGGAAGTATTTGATTCAAAAAATGATATTCTTTGACTGGGAACTCATTGAATTTTTCAATTTGCTTGTCGGTAAACGCTTTAAAATCTGTCAAAAGACGTTTCCAATCTGGCTTAACTTCACCGTTAAACCAAACATGAAACTTTACTCCGTGAGACTCATATTCATTGTGTAACAAACCTTCAGATGCAATAAAAGGCGTATCCAACAACTCTTCAATACTCTCAACTTTCCAATCGTTTCCATTGGGTGTTAGGGAAGATGCTACTTGCCACTCATCTGGTATATCAAGAACAATATGTACCTCTGAGTTGTAGGTTTCTTCGGTATAAACACAGCAATTGACAGGGTTCACATATAATTGATTCGCATCTAAGAATGTAGAGCCCGCATTCAGTTCGGCTGCGTAATACTTGTATTTCACCGTTATTGATGCAGTCGACGAGGTATCAACTGCCCAACTATCTTTCGTTATTTTATCAGCGGTAATAATTTTACCTTGATCATTAAATACGATGAAATTATTTATATTTTTTGCAAAATTACCTAATTCATAGCGCCCAGGCCTCCAACTTGGAAGCTGTAAAACAGTTTGAACTGTTGATGTGTCAAAAACTGCGCTGATGTGCACATACTGCTGATGCGGGTTTTCTATTCCGAAAGTAAATTTTGTCATACTATCCAATAATTTATTCCTCAAAATTTGAATAAGCGCGCTTCAAATGCTAAGCATACAATCCCTCTTGCTGGCTTATCACTTTCTCATCTGCCATATAAGAATCATAAGGCATCATTTTATCAATGATACCATTTGGTGCAATCTCAATGATTCGATCCGCTACTGTATTGACCAATTCGTGGTCATGTGAGGTAAACAATAACGTACCCGGGAAATCTTTCATTCCCTGATTTAATGACTGAATAGACTCTAAGTCAAGATGATTTGTTGGCTCATCCATCAATAATAGATTCGCTTTTGCTAACATCATTTTCGACAACATACAACGAACTTTTTCTCCACCTGATAATACATTTGCTGTTTTCATGGCTTCTTCACCAGTAAATAACATACGCCCTAAGAACGTTCTCAAATATACCTCTTCTTTTTCTTCATCCGTTTGTGCGTATTGACGTAACCAATCAATTAAAGGAAGTTTTTCTTCAAAAAATGAATGATTTTCATTCGGTAAGTATGCCGTTGAAATTGTCGTACCGTAGATAAACTCACCACTATCTGCCTGAATATTTCCTGCCAAAATTTCAAAAAAATACGTAAGTGCCACAGAACTTTTAGAAACAAAAGCAATTTTATCTCCTTTGTTTACAATGAAATCGACGCTACTGAAAAGAGTGCCTTCTTCTGATTTTTTTGAGAGACCCGAAATATTTAAAATTTGATTCCCTGCCTCACGTTCTTGATTGAACGTAATTCCTGGATACTTTCTACTGGAAGCCTGAATCTCTTCAATATCAAGATTCGCAATCATCTTTCTTCGACTCGTAGCCTGCTTTGACTTAGCGGCATTCGCAGAAAATCTTGCAATAAACTCTTGCAACTCTTTCTTTTTCTCTTCAGCTTTTTTGTTCTTATCTGCTCGCTGTCTGGCAGCCAATTGCGAAGATTGATACCAAAATGAATAATTTCCGGTAAAAATATTGATCTTACTAAAGTCGATATCACAGATGTGTGTACACACCGTATCGAGAAAGTGTCTATCGTGAGAGACAACAATCACTGTATTTTTAAAGTCCAAAAGAAAGTCTTCCAACCAGCCAATCGTTTTCAAATCCAAATCATTCGTCGGCTCATCAAGCACCAATACATCAGGGTTTCCAAACAACGCTTGAGCAAGTAAGACACGAACTTTCATATCGTTCGACAAGTCTTCCATTTTCATATAATGCTTGGACTCATCAATTCCAAGATTGGACAATAATGATGCTGCATCCGTTTCAGCATTCCAACCCTCTAAATCAGCAAATTCTGCCTCTAGTTCAGCAGTTCTCATTCCGTCTTCATCGGAAAAATCAGGTTTTGCATACAATGCATCTTTCTCAGTCATAATTTCATAGAGACGCGTATGTCCCATAATAACTGTATTCAAAACTTCAAACTCATCGAACTCAAAATGATCTTGTTTTAAAACAGCCAAGCGTTTTCCTGGCTCTAGAGCAATATGGCCTGTAGTCGGATCTTGATCCCCTGTGATGATTTTTAAAAAAGTAGACTTTCCCGCTCCATTGGCGCCAATAACACCATAGCAATTTCCATTTACAAATTTTACATTCACATCATCGAATAAAACACGTTTACCGAATTGAAGTGATAGATTATTTACTGCTAACATTTACGATCAAATTTGACCGCAAAGATAGGCTTTTAATGACTGGTTTCTATCAATTTAGTGTGAAAATAATATTGACTATCTGCACTATTGCATCCATTTCAGATTTCTCGAGTAGAGTAAAATGAAAACCAATGAGATTGCTGACCCAAATAAAACATAGTTTGTTGGTACATTTCCAATCGATACATAGGCATAGATTGAGACAAAACTGAGAATGCTATATATGATGTACAAATGAAAACCCAATCGATACCCCTTAAACATTCGTAAGGCTGCATATGCACCCAAAACACAAACAATTATGGAAATAAATGCAGCTAAATAATGATTTTCATTCACTTGTTTGAACATTCGTATTGATGTTTGCATTGAATCAACAAAGGAATCTGCGCCTATCTCCTTCATTTTATCAATTTCCTCCTGAAAACTTACAAGTTGACTTTGCATTTGGTCATTGTTTAATGGACCAGAAACCAACTTCAAAAGACTCCCTAAAAATTCAAATCCTGTTGAAATAAAGGTTAAAATACAAAGAACTAGTAGAAATTTTGGTCTCTTTTTTTGTTCATTTACAGGTTGTTGCTCTAATTCACTCATTCATTTAATATTTTCAGTTGATATAATTATAGTTGGTTCTTAACAAACTCAACACTTTTACGCATTAATGGATGCAAATATTGGTCTTCTTCAATAAAAGGAACAACTGCTCTAAAGCGACTCCTCAAGGACTCGAGGACCGGAGAGCTCTTCTCTTTCCTAAAATCCATGGCTTGAGCAGCATTCAAGAGTTCTACACCCTGAATAGAGTAACAATTTTCAATGATACGGTAAAGTTTTGTTGCAGCATTAGACCCCATACTCACATGATCCTCTTGGCCATTGCTTGAATCAATCGAATCAATACTGGCTGGAGCACACAGCTGCTTGTTTTGACTTACAATCGATGCAGCAGTATATTGTGGAATCATAAAACCTGAATTTAATCCTGGTTTTGCAACCAGAAATGACGGTAAACCTCTCGTTCCAGAAATCAACTTATAAATCCTTCGCTCTGAAATGCTTCCTAACTCAGCTAAAGCTATTGCTAAGAAGTCCAATGATATTGCCAACGGCTGTCCATGAAAATTCCCAGCTGAAACCACATCATCCTCTTCCACAAATACTGTCGGATTGTCAGTAACTGCATTGATCTCTCGTTCTAAAATTGATTCACAATAGTCAATCGCATCTTTTGATGCACCGTGTACTTGGGGAATACACCGAAATGAGTAAGGATCTTGTACGTGCTCTTTTACTCGATCAATCATTTCACTTCCTGCTAACAACGAACGAAACACTTCCGCCGTTTGAATTTGTCCAACTTGCTTACGAATCTCGTTTACATTTTTCTGAAAAGGATTCTTTCTTCCATCATAAGCTTCCAACGAAAGGGCTCCAATACTATTAAATTGACTCCAAAGTTTCTTTGCATTTGATACCGCATAAGTTCCGTAGGAACTCATAAACTGAGTTCCATTTAAAAGTGCCAACCCTTCTTTTGATCTCAATACAATTGGAGCTAAATTATTTTCCTTTAGTACATCTGAACTTAAAGTTCGCTTGCCATCAACATACATTTCACCCTCCCCCAGCAATGGAAGAGACATGTGTGCCAAAGGCGCTAAATCTCCAGATGCACCGAGACTTCCTTGCTGGTATACAATAGGAGTCATACCATTATTGTAGAAGTACAACAACCGTTCTATCGTTGCCAACTGTGCTCCTGAATTGCCGTGTGATAATCCTAAAACCTTTAGCAATAACATTCTTCGAACAATTTCAACTGGAACTTCATCTCCCAATCCACAAGCATGTGAAACAACAAGGTTTCGTTGAAGCTGTCCGAATTCACCTGATGAGATGGGTGTATTGCACAGCGATCCAAAACCTGTATTCACTCCATAAATGAGTTGATCATGGTCTTTTACTTTTTCATCTAGATAATTTCTACACCTCTCAATTTCGGCTTTTACACTTGCATCAAGCAAAACCTCAGTATCTGACTGAAGTATCTCATCAAGCTGTGCTAGAGAGATCCATTCATTTTTGATAATAAACTTTTTCATACTATCCTTTCAAGTGAGCAACTGCTGCATCAAAACTAAGTTCCAACTGATTACCAGTCTCCATGTCCTTAATCAATAACATATTTTTTTCTATCTCATTCTCACCAATCAGAGCAATGTACTTCACGCCGCGATCGTTGGCATATTTCATTTGCTTTTTCATTTTTACCGATGCTGGATAGAGTTCTGATGAAACCCCTTCAATGCGCATTCTCTTGACAAGTTTCAAGCAATGAAGTTCTTCTTTCGTTCCAAAATTGACAAACAATAGATCCAATCTATTGTCCACTTCATCAGGAAACAAATCGAGTTCTGTGATGACATCATAAATTCGATCTGCTCCAAAAGATATACCTACACCAGACATACCTTTCATGCCAAAAACACCTGTCAAATCATCGTAGCGACCGCCACCACAAATACTTCCCATCTTGACACCATTTGCTTTCACCTCAAAAATTGCACCTGTATAATAATTAAGCCCTCTCGCCAAAGTCACATCAAATTCAATTTTCGCACGTTTCAATCCAAGCATTTCAACACGATTCAAAACATCTTCCAATTCAGCAATTCCCTCCAAGCCGATCTCACTTGTTTTGAGATATGCTTTCATTTCTGACAATCGAGTCTTTGTATCTCCTTTCAATTCGAACAAAGGCTCTATTTTATTCAACGCATCATCTGAAAGACCTTTCTCTTTGAGTTCTTTCACAACACCTTCTTTCCCAATTTTATCTAATTTATCGATTGCAACAGTAATTGGAATAATTTTATCTGTTTCACCACTTAATTCAGCAATTCCCGTAAGAATTTTTCGGTTATTCAACTTTATAGTAAAATCTGGAATTTCGAGTGAAGTGAGAACCTCATCAAAGAGCAAAATAAAATCCACTTCATACAAAAGTGAATCACTCCCTACAACGTCTGCATCACATTGATAAAACTCCTGATACCTTCCGTGCTGAGGTCGATCTGCTCTCCAAACGGGTTGAATCTGGTACCTTTTGAATGGAAAAGATATTTCGTTCTGATGCTGCACAACAAAACGAGCAAACGGTACAGTAAGATCATACCTCAAGGCTTTCTCAGCCAGTGAATTCGAGAAACGAGCTAGATTACCTGCTTCAAGTGCAGTAACATCTGCCTTTCTAACTTTTTCACCTGAGTTTAAAATTTTAAAAATCAAGCGATCTCCTTCTTCACCGTATTTGCCGAGAAGTGTAGAAGAAAGTTCAAATGAAGGTGTCTCAATTGGAGCAAATCCATATGTTTCAAAGGATTTACGTATTGTTTCAAATATATAGGATCTTTTGGCTACTTCTGCAGGTAAAAAATCTCTTGTTCCTTTCGCTATAGATGGTTTCTGTGCCATTTACATAATATTGTAAGGTAAAGGTAATAAATGCCTTTCGATTGTGTCAATAAAGGGTTTGGTTTCTAAAGCTTTTCTTTCCCTAACCATCGAAGTACGTTATTGGACCATATGTGATCAGCTTCATTTTGAGAAAGAATATCAATTTCAACAGCATAATCAATTACACGACCTGGGTAGGAATTTGCTACTCCTTCCATCTCTCCAAGAGGATATGGATCATCCAAACCCGCAATAATTTGGGCAGCTCCTACGCGGGTCTTGAGCAATTGAAGGGTATATGAATCGTGAACGAGTGTATCAAAAAATAGGTTTTCGTGGGCCAAAGACAAGCGCGGATCATGGGAGCCTTCAAACAAATCAGGACGTCCATCAAAACCTTGTAAACGTCTACCATAGTTGGCCTGACCTAACATACAACCGTGTGCAAAACACGTTCGAACATTCGGAAAACGATGAACGAAATCTTTCAAGGTATAAAAATGCAAGGTGTCGGCTGTCTGTGCCATCATCCAAACAAGATGAAATCTCCAATATTCATCTTTCAATTTAACCATCTTTTGACCGTCATATGGATGAATTTCAATCGCAAGACCGTATTGATTGGCCAATTCAAAAATGGGCTCTACCGATTCATCTGCAACTGAGATCCATTCTTCATCTGTATTCAAAAAATGTGAAGGCAGACACAGTAATCTTAAATTCAATTCCTTTACACAACGGTCAATTTCTTTGAGCGCATCTTCGAGATACAATGGCTGAACAACGAAACCCGAAGTAAATTTATCTGGTCTACGTTCCTGAACACTTGCGTTAAAATCGTTTTGCCAACGAATAGCATCTCTCGCATCATCGCGCAACCAACCGTTACAATACACCTGTGAGAGGTTCAACATGACTGCATGATCTATGTTGTACTTCTCCATCCAAATTAGCTTTTCATTGAAAAAGAAACTGGCATCTGTAATCGGTCTTGACCACTCTCCCTGTCGCATGAACTTTTTGTCATCGTCAATCCAAAAGAGCTTTTTATCTTTCATGAATTTTGGAATTTCACTCGGTTCAGGTAAAATGTGACCGTGACCGTTTATTTTGAGTTTGCTCATGTGACTGTTCAAATGATTGTCTGGTGTCTAAGATAATTTATTTGAATTGAAAATTTACGAATCCTGAAACAAAAAAGAAAGGGAGATGAATTTGAACCATCTCCCTTTCATGTATTTAATCGAAATTACCTTTTAATTATCAGTCGGTTTGAAGTTCTGTTCAGTGATGTTGTAATTGTCATTGTGTACGATCCACTCGCAACGTCAGAAAGATTCACTTGGAAGACATTCGAATGAAACTGTGAATCCAAAACTACTCTACCGGATAAGTCAGTTACTCGGACATTTAAAACCTCTCCCGTGCAGTCGTTCATCACAACATTAAATGTTCCTTGACTTGGATTTGGAAAAATCTTTACATCGTTATTCGATAATTCCTTGACCGAGAGATTCACACAAAACTCATTTGACTCTGAATTTCCAAAGTCCGTTTGTTGCAATTCAGCAAAAACTCCACCCCATTGGTCTGTAATAGAATAATCTCCATCAACAAAACAACCAAATGAACTGGAACCATCTATACCGTCACCATAATCATCATAAATGACGAAATCATAACATCCATCATCAAGGCACCATTGCTCTGAAATTGTTGATTGGCTTTCATAAGCTCCTGCATCTCCCTGTTGGGTCCCCGATTGTAGGCCTCCAGGAGGAATTGTAACCGAAATATTACCACCTGAATAAACCAAAACATTATTGGCATCCTTCAGTTCCCAATACGTTTCATGACCCCAGCAGTCCGTTGATAAAGTAAAGGTTACCGTCGCTCCTCCACCAATTAACGAATAATTTGATGAATTTGCATCATTCCCAGAATTCGAATCTAATGTTCCATTCGGAGAGATTGTAAATGCGTTAAATATGTGCGTTCCAGTCGAAGTGATGTATGGCAAAGTAACATTCACTGAGTTTCCAGGAGTCAATGTACCTGTCCATGATTGTGAAGAGGATGCCCCTCCATCAATATCATAAATGATTGTAAATGAAGTAACATCATTGCTTCCATAATTTGTCACCACCACTTCTGGAACAAAACCCTCTCCACAATCTGAGCCATTTGGCGAGACGATTGAGCTAACTCCAATATCATCTGGATCACTGAGCAGCTGACAGACAGTTGAGGAGGTTAAACTCGCTCTTCGAGGTGAAACCTGAAAAACGGTTCGGATTCGTGTTTTTTGATCTTCTGTAAAAATGTTCATACAGGCATCGTTCGTATAATCCATATAATTCTCAACCATATCCTGAATACCATCACATGTTGTTTGTGTTGGGCAACCATAATTGGACCCGCTTGACTCTGGTGTATCAGAACAAAAATCATTCCCGCAATTTGAATCTCCCCAAATATGTCTTAAACCAAGAAAGTGTCCCACCTCGTGTGTCATTGTTCGACCGAGATCATAGGGCGCTGAAAAATTTCCTGCAGGATAGATATCCGATGAGCCGAACGACCTGTAGTCAGCGACAACACCGTCTGTATCCGCACTTCCATTATTGTTATTCATCCCGCCAAGTCCAGAGCTGTTCGGAAACTGAGCAAATCCGAGCAAACCAGAATTTCCAAAATTCACGACCCAAATGTTCATGTAATCGTTTGGGTTCCAATAAGTCGCAGTTTTCATCGAATTGACTGAATTCTGTCCTGAAAATGAATTTTGCCCGTAATCTACACGATCAATACCATTTGTCGGCAGACCATTCGGGTCAATTGCAGCCAAACAAAATTCAACTTCAATATCTGCACCGGCTGGATGATTATTAAATCCTGGAGTCCCAACCATTTTTCTAAAATCTTCATTCAAAACTTGAATCTGAGATAAAACTTGTGCATCATCAATATTCTCATTCGATCCTACTGGATCTCCATTATGTATCACATGCACAACAACCGGAATCGTCAACAATGTCGCTTTCGCATTGGAATTTAATGCCTGCTGCTCTTTGTACTCTCTAATTTTATCTTGCAACCACAATTCATCTTGAAGTAAGGTTGGCATATTCGGATTATTCGCTCTAAGAAGAGCTTCAGCCTCCATTGTTCCACAGCGTTTGTAGCCATTTGGACCAATTTCAGATTTAAAATTTAGATTTACCAAATTGAGTTCCTTCTGATTTTTCACACTCTGAGCATACAATGTACAATGCGAAAAAACAAGAAACCCAAAAAAACAGGATTTAAGAGAGATTAGTTTCATTTGAGTAATTTTAGTATTGCGTTGAAATTACGAATTCAGGCATAGATAAAAAAATTTTTTAACTATGTTTTACTCCAACGACAAATTCCAAAACCTATTTTTTCACCAATCGTGTCCGAAACACCTTATTTTCAATCTGAATTTCAAGATTATAAATTCCAATTGCAACATTTGAGATATCAACTTCTATATTTTTTGATTGTCCATTATATCTTGCAATCAATCTTCCTGTTGCATCAAAAACATTAATACTTGCAATGTCATAGGTTTTTGTTTTGACAAAAACTGTTTTTGATGCAGGATTTGGATATACAAGAACCTCATCTGTTTTTATTTCCAATAAGTCAGTGCAATCATTTACGCTTAGATTTGCCTGAGTTGAATTCACGCATCCATTTAAATCAGTGTATTGATATGTAATTGAATGAATCCCAATACCCGCAACTGATGGATCAAAAACACCTCCAGATACACCAATACCATTGTAAGAACCTCTAATTGGCAAACCACCTATTAAGCTGAAAGCTTCAGCATAATCACAAACATCTGTAAACGATGAAATCGTCACTGCGGGTAATTGATTAACCACAACATCCACTATTGCTGATGTTGATGAACATCCATTTGAACCTGTATATGTCACCGAATATGGACCTGAAATAGTTGCCACGATACTATCTGATGTTGATCCATTTGACCATACAACTCCAGAAGATTCCGAAGATTTAAGAATCACTGAATCACCAGCACAGAATATTGTTGTGTCGCTGGCTGATATGGTTGGCACAGTTGGATTTGGATGCACAACAACATTTACCGTTGGTGATGAACACCCATTGCCGTCTGTATAAGTAACGGAAAATGAAGACAGACAAAAAAAAACACCAGTAAGAAGGCGTGAGAAAATATTTTTTCATGGGTTTGGTTTAGTTGTAAAATCATTATGAGGGCAAACATTAGAGGTTGAAGCACGTTCTTTACAACATCTTTTTAGCTCACCAGCAAAGCGAAATTAATACATTTTCATGAAAAATTCAAAAGCACCTAAAGATTCTGTGAAAGAAATTATTAAGAGAACAATGAATCAACAAATTGAGTTCTTTCGAAAGGTTGTAAATCCTCCATCTTCTCTCCTACACCAATATATTTAACCGGTATTTTCATTTGATCAGAAATACCAATAACGACACCTCCCTTCGCTGTTCCATCTAGTTTTGTCACTGCAAGACAGGTAATGTCTGTCGTTGCGGAAAACTGTTTGGCCTGCTCGTATGCATTTTGTCCTGTGGAGCCATCCAAAACCAACAGTACTTCATGCGGTGCATTTGGCACCACTTTATCCATGACACGCTTGATTTTACTCAATTCATTCATGAGGTTAACTTTGTTGTGCAATCGCCCTGCAGTGTCTATAATTACAACATCAGCATCTTGAGCTTTTGCCGATTGTAGGGTGTCAAAAGCAACAGAGGCAGGATCTGCATTCATTCCTTGCTGCACAATAGAGACACCAACGCGCTCTGACCATATAATTAATTGGTCTACAGCTGCTGCTCTGAACGTGTCTGATGCACCAAGTACAACTTTATTACCTGCTTGTTTAAATTGATGCGCCAATTTACCAATGGTAGTTGTTTTGCCGACTCCGTTCACACCGACGACCATAATAACATGAGGACCATCCTTGTGCTTTGGAACTTCAAATGTTACATTGTCCGATGAATTGTTCTCCTCCAGTAAGTTCGTGATTTCGTCTTTGAGGACTAAATTCAGTTCGTCAACACCGAGTACTTTATCACGTGCAACTCTTTCTTCAATCTTCTCAATGATTTTCAATGTAGTCTCAACGCCAACATCTGAAGTGATCAGAATTTCTTCGAGGTTGTCCAACACGTCAGCATCCACTTTCGATTTACCAACAACCGAACGG
>Ga0233395_1000355_pt1 | contig 23929 bp, 26 predicted proteins | sample 27DmetaG_FD_186029 | JGI IMG/M metagenome (GOLD analysis project Ga0233395, IMG submission 186029) | Seawater microbial communities from Monterey Bay, California, United States - 27D | ecosystem: Environmental > Aquatic > Marine > Coastal | place: USA: California | collected 2016-10-12 | reverse complement strand
CAGATTAAGCGTTTGTGCAGCGATAAAACAGCAAGGACCAACCTTACAGTCCAAATTTATACTGCATGGATCCAAACATTGGCACTTTACAGATCTCTCCGCTAAAGGCGATATGAAGCATTTCGCCGACTATTTTAAACGGTACCGAATCACGCCTAAAGGTCGCTTCATACTTGATCTAAATGAGCTGCAGTTTGCTCATGGTGAACTGCTGAGTGTACGTGGCAGGATAGAGATTAAGCCAATGTGGCTAATCAGCATTATGCGTCTGTCTTTAGGTAATATTAACGCCAAAATAGAGCCAGCTATGAATCCTGAACAAGGCAGCCTAATGCAAATCAGTAATCAGCAAGGGCATTTAGACCTGCGGGGACAAGTGAAAATTACGCCTAAGTTGAGTTATGAAGGTAATTTTACGTTAACACCTAATGACAACAGCAACCGTTCAGTCAAACGTATTCTGCGCTATTTGCGTGGCTATCAGAATAATGGTGAAGTACAGCTGTCATACCGAGGTCAACTGGCACTTACTGCAGACTAAACTTGATCGGGATGCTGTATTCAAATTGTTTAGCGCCTGCCTGAATTTCCAACGGTACACTCGGTAGAGGACTAGCCCGTTTAACCATATTGAGTGCTTCTTTATTCAATGACTGAAAAACAGCTCGGCTTATCAACTCATGATCAATCAGTTCACCGTTGGCAGTAATTACAAAACGTAGGATTACCTCACCTTCTTGCCCTCGGCGTCTTGCATTAGAAGGGTAAAATTTATGCTTGTTTAGCCACAGTGATAGCTCACGTAGATAGGCATTTCGAATATCATCTATTTCCGAAACTGATCTAGTCGATTGAGCAGCATTGGCAGCTGGCTGTACAGCTTGTTCCTCTACTACCCTTTTTTCTACAGGCTGTTTAATCGCCTCGACAACTTTAGGTTTTTGCTTAAGTACCGGTGGCTTTTTTAATTTCTCTTTTTTGACGGTCTTTTTTTCAATTTGTTTTTTCGCAGGGGTCTTCTGTTTAGGCTTGACTACCGGTACAGGGTTACTTGCCTCAGCATGGATTTTACTGAGGCTCAAAGTAATTGATTGCTGTTCGCCCAACTGCTTTATTGTCACCTTCTCTGACGAAGAATATGGCAAGAGTATGAGATGTAATAAGATCGCTAATAGTATGCAGCAAGTCCATTGCAGTGGATTGATTGATCGCCTTGAGATAAGTAATTGTGCTGACAACAATTGTTGATTACTCATCGTTAGCCAGAGTCACAATACGTACTTCTGTAATCTCTAATTGTGCCAATTCATCTAGCAAGACAATCACCGCTGCTGCATCGGCTGCTGCATCGGCTTTTAAACGCATCACTTTATTGCCTTGAATAGGCTCTAGTTGTGCAGCTAAAACTAGCAACTGCTGTTTACTAATAGTGGAATCCTGATAGGCATATTGCCCATCGGCACTGAGAAAGAATGTAGCAACCTCTCTCGCTTCTTCTATTGATGTGCTAGCTTGTGGTGAACTCACTTCCAAGGGCTCTGGAGTTTGAAATGATCCCGCCAATAAAAAGAAAATTAACAACAAGAAGACAATGTTTACCAGCGGTAATAAGGTCTCAAAGTGATATTCTTTTTTCTCATACTTAAGGTGCATTAGATTGGCTAACCTCGTTCTTTGCTAGGGAAACATTATTAGCAGCCAAAGCTTTCAGTTTTTCTAAGACACTAATGAGTTGTTGCAATGGCACACCCTGCTCGGCACGCAGCATAATTTGATGTTTAGCATCTACTGCTAACTTAGCTGATAGTGTCTCTAGTAATTCCTTTAGAGTAATGGCTTGTTTATTCAGGCTAATAACCTCTGTTCGCTGCAGTACAACAAAGCTAATACTTGGGTTGCTGTTACTCACAGATGTGGCGGTGCTGAGCTCTAAGGGTAGTTCTCTCCATTGACTGAAACTTGAAACCAACATAAAGAAGATAAGCAATATAAACACAACATCAATCAAAGGCGTTAGATTGACTCGTATTTTTGATTTGCTACCTGATAATTGCATTTGGATAAACTCGCGCCTTAAGCCTTAGCTTAGGTTAAGCAAGATACGTTTTTGCGGTAAATACACGGGTGATGCTATCTTCCATTTCTGCCTTATATCTCTCAGCAACACCTTCGAGATAATTCAGTAAAATGATGGTTGGTATCGCGACTGCAAGACCGGCTGCTGTGGTTAATAAAGCAACCCAAATACCACCTGATAGGATAGCCGGATCAACAGTGGAACCCGCAGCTTCTAATTGTTGGAAGGCATCAATCATGCCGAGCACGGTACCAAATAGGCCAAGCAATGGACTGAGAGCAGCAATCACTTCAAGGATGCGGAAATATTGACGTGAATGTAGCAATTCAATACTGGCTAATCGAATGATTTCTTCTCGGGCTAGTTCAACGTTAAAGGCGCTTTGGCGGTGTAGTGCGATGGCATGCAGCACAATTTTAGCAATCGGCTTATCTATGCCAGTGAGTGCTTCTTGGGCTTGAGCTTCATCACCTTGACGCCAAGCATGCAGTGCTGACTCAAGCGCTTGGTTGTGTATAACGCCGATACGGCTAAATTGCCAAACCTTCAGGAGCACAGTCGCTACACCCAATACAGACATGAATAGTAAAATAATGAGGACTGGCCCACCAGCATCAAACAAACTCTGAATTTCAGGCGAAATACCGAGTAGATTAAGCGTTTTTTCCATTAAAACTTGCCCTAACAAAAATGATAGTGAGCAGATTCTACCTTACCGGGCGAATCTTAACACTGCGTCAACATGACGCATGCTATGAATCCTCTTGTAATAATTTTTATGAGTTCACTGTAGATTTAATTTAGTCGACACCGAGAATATTATTTCGTTGATACTCAAGAATAGTTATCACTTCTTGAATTAGCTCTGCTGCGATTTTTTGCTCTTTCAATGTCTGTGCCATACAGGCCATCATGGCATCGAAATGCACCGTGCTTAGGCCTTGGTTTATCACTAAACCACTATGAGCTCGGCGTAAGGTCTTGCCGGTATACAGTGAATTACCACCAAATGCATAGGTTAGAAAGGCATGCATCTTACGTTCTTGCTGATCGATGTCGATGCTTTCAAAAAATGGCCTAAGTAGATCATCCTTCAAAAAATTCACATAAAAATGATGGGCTATTCTATGAACACCTTGTTTTGCACCTAGTTTGTCATATAAATCTGATTTCATGTTGTGACCCAATACTATTGTAAGTTAGGCCCAGTATACTATTAGTTATTTATATAAACTATATAACTTTGCTTTAATTGTGGTGATATTAATGATTCGAGCATAAAAAAAGCCGCTAAAAAGCGGCTTTTTTTACAATACTAGTAGGCTGTTTAAAACAGGTAAAGATCAGCCACTGTGAATGCAATGTATAAAATTGGGATCATCATAATGACAACGGTGATAGTGGTCTTGATACCTTCTTCGTCCATAGTCCTACTCCTAATATTTGTATGTGGCGTTATTCGTCTTATTTTATACTCAGGCTATACCCAAGTTCAATCGTAATACGCTGAAAACCCAGTTTATTAGCTAGGTTTCCAAATGCCGAAAGCTGATCCTGGTGGTGCTATTGGCGCCGCCGGTGCTGCAGGCGCTTCCACAGGCCCTGAGACGTCCTCTAAGACGTGTTGCATAAAGGCTGCTAACTCATCAACAATCTCTTTCTTATCCTTTGCTGGCGCCTCTGAGGTGCCAATAACGAAGCCCACGATGGCACTTAGATACTGGCTGCCAATAAATGGATCTTTTGCACGCTCATCGGCGGCAACGACAACCTTCATGACATCATCAATCAGGCTTTTAGATAGTTGTAACTCATCAGACATAGGGCTTTCCTTAGGTTGCTTTGGAGCTGCGCAAACGCTGCAACATCTCCTTGATTTTAATTTCTAATCCACGATCGACGGGATCATAGTATCTTGTGCCTGAAAGTTCATCAGGAAAATAATTTTCGCCGGCAGCATAACCGCCCTCTTCATTGTGTGCATAACGGTAATCCTTGCCATAATCTAATTCTGCCATTAGTTTGGTAGGTGCGTTACGAAGGTGTTTCGGCACATCTAAACTACCCTTCTCTTTAACATCCCGCATCGCAGCGTTATAAGCCATATAGATGGCATTACTCTTCGGGGCACAGGCAAGAAAAACAATTGCTTGAGCAATCGCTAGTTCACCCTCCGGACTACCCAGCCGATTATAACTGTCCCAGGCTTGTATCGCTATTTGTAAGGCACGCGGATCGGCATTACCAATATCTTCAGAAGCAATGCGCAGTATACGACGAGCAATGTAATTTGGATCACAGCCACCATCGAGTAAGCGGCAATACCAATATAAGGCAGCATCCGGGTCGGTACCACGGACTGATTTATGCAGTGCCGAGGTTAAATCGTAAAAATACTCACCCTTGTTATCAAATCGCCGCAGGCTAGTTTGTGTCACTTGGGCGATCAATTCACGCTCAATAATGCGCTGGCCTTGTATATCTTGTTCGCTCAGATCAAAGGCCACTTCCAGCATCGACAGTGCACGACGAGCATCACCATCGGCAGCTGCTGCCAATAGGTTTAAGGTATCATCACTAATTACTATATTTTCTGCCCCTAAGCCACGCGATTTATCTGTCACTGCACTTTTCAAGCAGCCGAATAAGTCTTCTACCCTCAATGACTTTAAAACATAGGTTCTAGCACGTGAGAGCAAGGCATTATTTAATTCAAATGATGGGTTTTCAGTAGTTGCACCAATAAAGCAGATAGTGCCATTTTCTATATGCGGTAAGAAGGCATCTTGTTGAGATTTATTAAACCGATGGACTTCATCCACAAATAAGATAGTGGTCGCTTGCCCTGCTGCTTGATTTTGCTGCGCTTGTTCAACTGCTGCACGAATCTCTTTTATACCTCCCAATACTGCTGAGATAGCTACAAAAGGTACTTGGCATTGCCTTGAAATAATTTGTGCAATGGTAGTCTTGCCGGTACCAGGTGGCCCCCATAAAATCATTGAATGAGGTCTTCCGGAATCTATTGCCTTACGTAGAGCAGATTGCTCACCAAAAAGGTGTTCTTGACCGATAAACTCATCGCAACTTTGTGGCCGCATTCTATCGGCTAACGGTCGATAGCCGTCATTATCAGCAAAAAGGTCATCCATAGCACTCATCTACTCGACCACTGTCCCAATCACATCAAGGCCTTTATCTGGCGAGAACTGAAAAGTTTTATCCGCGATACGATGATTAATTAATACCCGTGAAAATCGAATCACCGTGGTTTGATCAAAATGATCAAGTAGCTTCATCTCACGTACTTGATTACCTTTAAGACCAATCTCAACACGATAAAATTCAGTATCTTGTACTTTAGGCACTAATGCTCGCCATTCCAGACCAAAGGCCTCACCTAGCATCCGTATCTCGAAATCTTGATAGATAGCACGGTAATTGGTGAGCAATAATATCGGTGAATTACCTAATGCTTTAGCCAGCGGCTGTACACTAACCTGTTCTAATTCATGGTCAATCAACCATAGGTTTTTACCATCAGAAATAATATCTTGTGGCTCCGGCGATTCGTAATGCCAGATAAAGCGGCCCGGTTTTTTTATTTTAATCGTGCCGCTGGATTCTTGAATGAGATGGCCTTGATCATCACGCACTTCTTGATAAAAGTTGGCTTGCAATGTTTCTATCGCAGCAACGATGGCCTCTAGATCTTGATCCGCTTCATCGATAACAAACTTATCTTCAGCCTGTGCGAATGAAGACCATAAAATAAAAAATAGAAGGCTTAAATAAGCAGACATCTGCAAGTTTTCCGAAGTTGTAGAGCTTTTTAAGGGTACGCGATCAGAGCCAATAAAAGCGAGCGATTTTACCGAGGTGGTGCTGGTGCCAACACTTCACGGCTACCATTGGATTGAACACTGGAAACCACACCACTGCTTTCCATTTCTTCGATCATACGGGCAGCACGATTATAACCAACCTTTAAGCGACGTTGAACATAGGAAATTGAGGCCTTGCGTGTCTCTGTAACAATGGCAACGGCTTGGTCATACAGTGGGTCCATCTCGTCATCTGAATCACTGTTTTCATCATCTAACCCTGGAATACCAGTAACTGGCTCAGTCAGAATTTCTTCGAGGTAGTTTGCTTGTCCACGCTGACGCAAGAAATCACAGACATTGTGGACTTCTTGATCTGAGACAAAAGCACCATGGACACGTTCTGGGATAGAGGTACCAGGTGGTAGATACAACATATCACCGTGTCCTAGTAGTTGCTCTGCACCCATCTGATCAAGAATAGTGCGAGAATCAATCTTTGACGAAACCTGAAACGCCATTCGCGTTGGAATATTAGCTTTAATTAAACCGGTAATAACATCCACTGATGGCCTTTGTGTCGCGAGTATTAGGTGGATACCAGCAGCCCGTGCTTTTTGTGCTAGACGTGCAATTAAATCTTCTACTTTCTTGCCGACAACCATCATCATATCGGCAAACTCATCAACCACGATTACAAGCAATGGTAGTTGTTCTAATTCTGCTGCTGTGATTTCTGCTGAGAGTTGTTCTTCTGGCTTGAATAAAGGGTCAAGAATAGGCTCACCTTTAGCCCGCGCTTCGCTGATCTTGCTGTTATAACCGGCAAGATTACGCACACCTAAGATAGACATCAGCTTATAACGACGTTCCATTTCAGCAACCGACCAACGCAGGGCATTGGCAGCTTCTTTCATGTCGGTTACCACAGGTGTTAATAGATGTGGAATGCCTTCATATACGCTGAGCTCTAGCATCTTAGGATCGATTAAGATCATGCGGACATCTTCTGCCGTTGATTTATACAATAAGCTCAAAATCATTGCATTAACTGCCACCGACTTACCTGAGCCAGTAGTACCAGCAACTAATAGGTGCGGCATAGCAGCAAGATTGACCACTACCGGCAAACCACCGATATCTTTGCCTAAAGCCATAGAGACTGGTGACTTAGATTCATCATATAGATTCGATTTCAGAATCTCACTTAAACGCACCATTTCGCGACTTTCATTCGGAATTTCAAGCCCGATTGAGGGTTTACCTGGAATCACTTCAACGATGCGTACACTAATAACAGACAAGGCTCGTGCTAAATCTTTTGCCAATGCAGTGACTTTACTCACCTTTAGACCGGGTGCCAGTAACAATTCAAACCGTGTCACGATTGGCCCAGGGTGTACTTCACTGACCTCAGCTTCAATATTAAAATCTAATAACTTCAGCTCCACTTGCCGTGATAGAGCCTCTAATGCGGCATCTGAATAACCAGTCGCTTCACTCACCGTATTATCTAACAACATCAGTGGTGGTAGGTCGTTATTACCCTTCCCTTCAAATAATGGAATTTGTTTCTCACGCTCAACACGTTTACTCACCTTAACCGTATTCACGGTAGGTTCAATTCGTGGTTTCTTACGCGGCTTAGCAATCCGCGCTTCAAATTTAGGTGTGCGTGCTTTCTCTAGGGCAGCTTGATCTCTACGCTGCATAATTTGCTGATAGATATAACTGCATTTAGCACTGACCCAGAGTGCAGACAAGACTGTCAGCTTACCGAGTAGATCAATGATCTTTAACCAGGACAGACTGGAGAAGATAGATATTCCCGCTAAGAACATAGCTAAAAGTAAAAGTGTTGTACCGGAATAGTTGAATGCCAGAATGAATAGGTCACTGAGTACGCTACCGAGCACACCTCCTGCATCCGCAGGTAGAAAGCTAGGCTCAAAGTGCATCGAAGAAAGCCCACAACCTGAGGCTAAAGTTAATAAGAAACCAAACCAACGTAGCCACATCAAACGGTAGTCCGGTTGGCCGTCTATATCGACACCTTTATATAACAACCAACCGCTATACATCACCATTAATGGAGCGATATAGGCTAGGTAGCCAAAGAGAAATAAGAATAGACCCGCAAAAAAGGCGCCAGCAGAACCACCTAGGTTATGCACAACGGCATCGGTGTTACTCAAGGTAAAGCCTGGGTCAGCACGATCGTAACTAATCAATGCTAAATACAAGTACACACCAATAGCGACCAACATCACCAGCATAGCCTCACGGATACCCCGACCAAGGTGTGTCTTGGAGCTCTTTGTTGTTCTCTTAGGTTTTTTACTGGTTGCTTGAGCCACTATTAATTCTGTATATGCAAAATATAACGTAAATGATTGATTTTTTTCTGTTTATTGTCAAGAATATTCTTATCGTCCTAAAACTAATTGAATGTTATTCTTTGCAGTCAAAAAATCGCTGTCGTGCCCTAAATATACACCTTAGTAGACACCTCAAACAGCACCATATTACGAATTAAAAATTAACTCCTTCGGAGGACTAATTATGAGCGAGAGCCAACACCATCGATTAATCATTTTAGGCTCGGGCCCTGCCGGTTATACCGCAGGTGTTTATGCTGCACGTGCCAACTTAAATCCTGTAATTATCACTGGCATGGAACAGGGTGGTCAGCTAATGACTACAACCGATGTCGATAATTGGCCTGGTGATGTCGATGGCTTACAAGGACCTGATTTAATGCAACGTATGTTGCAACATGTTGAGCGTTACGGCACTGAAGTGATTTTCGATCATATCAATAAAGTTGATTTCAGCTCACGTCCCTTCAAGTTGGAAGGTGATATGAATGGCAATTACACCTGTGATGCATTAATTATCTCAACCGGTGCATCGGCCATGTATCTAGGCCTAGATTCAGAAGAGGCGTTTAAGGGTAAGGGGGTTTCAGCCTGTGCTACCTGTGATGGCTTCTTCTATAAGAACCAACGCGTAGTCGTCGTCGGTGGTGGTAATACCGCTGTTGAAGAAGCCTTATATCTTTCTAACCTGTGTGAGCATGTGACCTTGATCCATCGTCGTGACAGCTTACGTTCTGAGAAGATCCTACAAGACAAATTATTTGAAAAAGAAGCTCAAGGCAAAGTCAGTATCGCGTGGAATCACCAATTAGACGAAGTCTTAGGCGATAACTCTGGTGTTACCGGTGTACGTATTAAAAGTACTGCGGATCAGTCAACCCAAGACATCGACTGCCAAGGCGTCTTCATTGCTATCGGCCATCGTCCAAACACCGACTTATTTGTTGACCAACTAGACATGCAAGGTGGTTATCTCACAGTCCAAAGTGGTTTAAAGGGTAACGCTACTGCAACAACTGTTCCTGGTGTCTTTGCTGCTGGGGATGTTATGGATCATACCTATCGACAAGCAATTACCTCCGCCGGTACCGGCTGTATGGCTGCTTTAGACGCTGAGCGTTATCTGGACCAACTTAAGTCAGACTAAAACAGCAGTGAGTGATCAACAGAAACAACCTCTAGAAATTAGTTTTCACCGAGCAATTGATGAGATTGGTGCGCAAGATTGGAATGGTTTGGCCGGTACGGCTGACCCATTCATGCGTTATGAATTTCTAGAGGCACTGGAAGAAAACAACTGCGTTGGCCCTGATTATGGTTGGTTACCCTATCATATCGCCGTGCGCGATACGGATCAGCAGTTAGTTGCCGCCTGCCCTATCTATATTAAAACCAATTCCTATGGTGAGTTTGTCTTTGATTGGAATTGGGCCTCGGCTTACGAACAGGCCAAACTTCAATATTACCCAAAGATGGTCTGTTCAGTACCATATAATCCTGCCACTGGCATGCGTATTTTGAGTCAGGATCCAGCACTAAAAACCCTAGTTATTCAACAAGCCATTGCGATCGCCAAAAAGATGCAAATGAGTGGTATGCACTGGCTATTCACTACCACTGAAGATACTACTTTATGTGAACAACAAGGATTAATGTTACGCATGGGCTGCCAATATCATTGGTTTAATCATAACTATGCATCCTTTGATGACTTCACTGCGAGCTTTGTCTCTAGGAAACGAAAAAAGGTCAATCGCGAGCGTCGCATGGTGGCTGAGCAAGGTATAGAGATTAAAGTAATTCATGGTAATGAGGCCAGTGCCGAACAGATTATTCGCGCACATCAGTTTTATGTCAGCACCTTCGATCGAAAATCTGGTGTCCCCACTCTACAACTAGAATTTTTCCAACAGATCTGTCGCACTATGGGCCAACAAGTAGTGTTCTTCTTTGCTTACCATCAAGAACAGGCGATTGCCTGTGCCATCTGTTTACGTAGTGACGATACACTATATGGTCGTTTCTGGGGTTGTGATGAGCAGTACCACAGCCTGCACTTTGAGACCTGTTTCTACCAGGGCATCGATTATTGTATTAAGCATCAGTTGCAACGTTTTGAGCCGGGTGCACAGGGTGAACATAAGATTGCCCGAGGCTTTGTTCCAACTAAAACCTGGTCGGCACATTGGATTGAAAATGAGCAGTTTCGCCCAGTCTTAGAAAACTTCTGTCAACGTGAGCAACATGGCATGCAGCATCAAGTCGATGAACTCACGACCATGTTGCCGTTTCGTGAAGCATCATGAGTGCCGATGATCTAACTTTATTAGATCCAAAAGATAGCACCACACCCTTCCCACACCCAAAACAAGCCTTGAATGACCCAGAAGGTTTATTGGCGGCTGGCGGCGACCTATCACCTACCCGCATTTTACAAGCCTATCAACAGGGTATCTTTCCTTGGTATTCCGATGGGCAACCGATTTTATGGTGGTCACCTAATCCACGGGGTGTGCTTTGGCCACGTGAATTTATCGCTCATAACAGCTTAAAACGTATCATTAATAAAGGCTGGCGGGTGAGCTATGACCAAGCTTTCGAATCGGTCATACGCGCCTGTGCAGAACCTAGGGGCAACGATCAGGGCACCTGGATCACAGAGGACATGATTCAAGCCTATTGCGAGTTACATGCATTAGGGCCAGCACATTCTATTGAGGTTTGGGATGAAAAACAGCTGATTGGTGGTGTCTATGGCATTGCCTTAGGCAAGTTGTTCGCTGGTGAATCGATGTTCTCACGACAATCAGGCGGTTCTAAAATCGCTCTACTATATCTTTCAGCTTATCTGGATAATTGGGATTATGCCTTGATTGATACACAACTACCGAGTGAACATTTAGTCAGTTTAGGTGGACGCACTATGTCACGTGAAGCCTATTTAGATTTGCTACAGACTGCGACACATGAAAGCGTCGCAGCACAGGCCTGGCAGCCTGGACAAGCTATTGATATCAATCATTGGTTAAAGACCCGCCTACTGTAAGCTGAGGTCTAATCGAGATGAACTAGGCTTATCCCATATTCGACAGAATGGCGTCCTTCACATCGGCAAGCTTTGCATCAATCGTAATTAGTTTACTAGTGGCTTGCTTAATAGCGGTATCAGGATCTTTCAGGCCATGACCAGTCAAGGTACATACCACGGTGCTGCCAGCAGGAATTTTACCACTTTCAATATCACGCAAGGCACCGGCAACTGAAGTTGCTGATGCAGGTTCACAGAAGACGCCTTCAGAGCCTGCCAATAAACGTTGGGCAGCTAGAATTTCATCATCACTGCACTCATCAAACCAGCCACCTGATTCTTTATTTACCTTCCAAGCATTATCCCAACTCTGTGGGTGCCCGATACGAATTGCAGTTGCAATTGTTTCAGGGGCATCAACCATATCACCACGCATAAATGGAGCACTGCCTGCCGCTTGGTAACCAATCATCTTAGGTCGCTTAGCACTCTTAACACCTTGTAAAAATTGGCAGTTGCCTGAACAGAGGCTACACGACTGAGTGCATTCATTGGCATATTCTGAATAACCGATCCAATGCGCTGTGATATTGCCAGCATTACCTACTGGCAAACAATGAAAATCTGGAGCCTCACCAAGTTCATCAACAATCTCAAAGGCCGCTGTCTTTTGCCCCTGCAAACGATAGGGATTAATACTGTTAACGATATCTACTGGCGCTTCGGTAGCGACTTCTTTTACCAAACGCATACCATCATCAAAGTTACCTTTGACTTGAATCACCACCGCACCTTGAATCATTGCTTGTGCTAACTTACCCATAGCGATCTTACCTTCAGGAATCAACACAAAGGCAGCGATGCCTGCACGCGAAGCATAGGCTGCAGCTGATGCTGAAGTGTTACCAGTGGAAGCACAAATAATGGCACGACTGCCATCTTGCACCGCCTTGGTTACCGCCATCGTCATCCCTCGGTCTTTGAATGAGCCGGTTGGATTAAGGCCTTCATATTTAAGCAGTAAGCGTACATCGTGCTTTTTTAATAGCTCAATATTATGGCATTCGATTAGAGGAGTATTCCCCTCACCTAGGCTAATAATTCGGCCATTAGGATCGATTGGCATACGCGAGATGTAATTATTAATAAGCCCGGTATAACGATTTTCAGTTGCATTTGTAGTCATAATTTAACCCAAAGATTCTACGCGGATACGGACAATGTCAGCATGTACCGCATCCAATTTTTGCAAGGCATCCAATGCAATTTGCATATTGGATTCTAAACATTCATGGCTGAGCATTACCAAGGATACGCAACCTTGTTCGTCTTCTTTATCTTTTTGTACGATGGCCTCTATGCTGATATTACAGTCGGCAAAACAACGTGTGATATTAGCCAACACACCAGCTTCATTACTAACCTGTAGGCGTAAGTAGAAAGCAGTGTTGACCGCAGACATTGGTAATATCGTCAGATCCTTGATCGCATCTGGTTGGAACGCAAGATGTGGAACCCGGTTACCTGGATCACTAGTAAATGCACGACAGACATCAACCAGATCAGCTACTACTGCAGATGCCGTTGGCTCAGCTCCAGCACCTGGACCGTAATACAGCGTTGGCCCAACAGCATCAGCATTGACCAAGACTGCATTCATCACACCATCGACATTAGCAATTAAGCGTCGCTCTGGAATCAGCGTTGGATGTACACGCAATTCAACACCAGATTCAACTCGACGTGCAATTCCTAGATGTTTAATGCGATACCCAAGCTCAGCAGCATACTCAACGTCACTTTTTTGAATCGCTGAAATCCCTTCGGTATAAACCTTTTCAAACTGCAATGGCAGACCAAAGGCAATCGAGGCTAAGATAGTTAGCTTATGCGCTGCATCAATTCCTTCAACATCAAAAGTCGGGTCAGCTTCGGCATAACCCAGTGCCTGCGCTTCGCTTAAGACATCATCAAAGTCACGACCTTTATCGCGCATCTCAGTCAAAATAAAATTACCGGTACCATTAATAATACCAGCCAACCATTCAATCTGATTACCAGCGAGCCCTTCGCGGATCGCCTTAATGATAGGAATACCACCTGCAACAGCAGCTTCAAAAGCCACGGTAACGCCTTTACGTTGAGCAGCTAGAAATATCTCATTGCCATGTAAGGCAATTAAGGCCTTATTCGCAGTGACTACATGCTTACCATTGCTGATAGCACATAACACTAAATCTCGAGCCAGATCAGTACCACCGATTAATTCAAGTACGATATCAATATCAGGATGATTAACGATTTCATTAGAATCTTCGGTTAATAAAATACCGTCTAAATTAACATCACGTGGCTTATTAATATCACGCACACTGGCTGCTAGAAGTTTAATTTCTCTACCGGCACGACGCGCAATTTCTTCAGCATTACGGCGTAAGACTGTAGCAGTACCACCGCCAACTGTACCTAACCCCAGTATGCCAACGTTTACTGGCTTGATCTGTTCATCTGGCTTATTCATTCATTATCCGTTTGTCTAAACATTTTTTTAATGCCACGTAAGGCTTGTCTAATGCGGTGTTCATTCTCAATTAAACTAAAACGCACATGATCGTCACCATAGTGCCCAAAACCTATACCTGGCGACACTGCAACCTTAGCTACTTCCATCATATGCATGGAAAAATCAAGCGACCCCATATCGGCGAACGCATCAGGAATCTTGGCCCAGACGAACATAGTCGCCTTCGGTGGTGTAACAGCCCAGCCGAGTTCATTTAAGCCAGAGACTAAAACATCGCGGCGAGATTGATACATATCACGAATCTCATTAACACAGTCTTGTGGCCCGTCGAGTGCTGCAATCGCTGCAATCTGAATCGGCGTGAACATACCATAATCCAAATAGGATTTGAGGCGCGCTAGAGCTGCAACCAATGTTTTATTGCCACACATGAAGCCAACACGCCAACCAGGCATGTTGTAAGTTTTCGATAACGAGTAAAACTCTACTGCGATATCGCGCGCACCTTCGACTTGCAAGATAGATGGTGGCTCATAGCCATCAAAGGTGATCTCGCCATAAGCAATATCATTAACAACCCAAATTTTATGTTCTTTTGCTATTGCAATGACACGTTCAAAAAACTCTAGCTCGACACATTCTGTCGTTGGGTTGCCAGGGAAATTGAGAATCAATAACTTTGGTTTAGGCCATGAGTTTTTAATCGCCTTTTCCAATTCAGCAAAAAAATCAGTGTCCTCACGTGCTGGCACATAGATCACCTCAGCCCCAGCGATGACACAGCCATAAGGATGAATCGGATAAGCAGGATTTGGTACTAAGACGGCATCACCTGGACCGAGGACTGCCAACGCCAAGTGCGCTAAACCTTCTTTAGAGCCAATAGTTACAATAGCTTCTTCTTCTGCGTCTAATGTGACGTTAAATTTGCGCTGATACCAATCACAGATTGATTTTCGTAAGCGAGGAATACCACGCGATAAAGAATATCGATGCGTGTCATCACGCAACGCGGCTTCAGCTAATTTATTCTTAATATGCTCGGGCGCACCTTGGTCAGGGTTACCCATACCAAAATCAATGATGTCTTCACCCGCCGCTCTAAATTCGGCTTTACGCTCGTTTACAATATTGAAAACGTAGGGTGGTAGGAGCTTAATTCTTGGAAAATCGTCCATGCGTCAGCAGTTCATTAAAACAAAGGCGATATGATACGCGAATCCGCCAGTATAAATAAGTAACTTCCGACTCAAATTTCCTGCTTTAGTCACGTTATAAGCACTATTTCAACGCTAAGCTATGAGCCATAGCAACAGATAAAACGGTTGCTATAGCGTATTAGATCGGTAAAAGGCGTTAATTTAGGGCCTTAATGGCTTTTAACCGCTAAATTATTCGCTTTAGCGTGGCAGATAACGCAGAGGATCGACTGGATCACCATTTTTACGGATTTCAAAATGCAGTTTATTGCGATTGGTGCCTGTGCTACCTACTTCAGCGATCTTCTGTCCACGCTTAACCCTGTGACCTTCAGCCACTAATAACTTTCGACTATGCGCATAGGCACTAAAATAAGTGGCGTTATGTTTGATGATAACTAGATTGCCATAACCACGTAGACCATTACCGGCATAAACAACCTGCCCTGAGGCAGCCGCTTTCACTGCGGTGCCATTATTTGCGGCAATATCAATGCCGTTACGGTCAGCTGAATATTTACTGATTAATTTACCTTTGACTGGCCAACTCCATGAACCTGGTGCCTTGGCTATTGGTAGCTTTGTGCTAGATGGACTAGTCTTTTTGCTACTTGATGCAGCATTATTAGATGACTTTTTAGTCGTACTTGTAGCCGTTCTCTTAGTTTTATTTGAACCTGAGTAACCAAGTTTCAAGCGTTGCCCTGGTTTAATCACATAGGGGTCTTTTAGGTTATTCCACCGGGCAATGCTGTTCGCGTTAACTCTATAGCGCCAGGCAATAGCGTATAAGGTATCGCCCTTTTGCACGATGTAATAACGCGTCTGTTTGCTCGGTTTGACGGCACCGGTATAGCAACCACTTAGACTCAAGCTGATAGCTAGGATCAAACTAAAAAATATTTTTGGCAAAATCATCTTCACTTTAAACCAACCCAAATAATAGTGATCAGAATCAAACCGACCAATAACCAACCCAAATATTCAATATAACGCAGGACATGTTGTTCTATTTTACGTCCAAAAAACTTAAGTAGTAAGGCGAGCAAGAAAAATCGACTGCCTCTACCTAGCACCGATGCCAGGATGAAGGCGATTAACGGCTGCCCCATAGCGCCTGCTGTTATTGTAAATAACTTATAAGGAATTGGTGAGAATCCAGCCATTAAGACAACCCATACACCCCATTGATCAAACCATGCCCTCGCCTGCTGATAGATCGACCAGTAGCCTTTATCTTGTAATAGTTGCTCAGCAAAATCCAAGGCAAAAAAACCAATGAAATAACCTGCAATACCTCCAAGGACTGAAAATAACGTTGTTAAAAGGGCAAAGTACAACGCGCGATGTGGCTGCCTCAATGCCATAGGAGCCAACATCACATCTGGAGGAACCGGGAAAAAAGAAGACTCTGAAAAACTCAATAGACTGAGATAAAAGGTGGCTCTACGATGCTCTGCCCAAGACATAACACGCTCATAAAGATTGCCGAAAAAATTCATCTATTCTGAATTCCTAGTTCTTACCTTCATTAACAAAAGGCACAAAAACAACATCTTCGAGTTTATTTTTTTCAAAGCCTGCAACTGTACGCGTAAGGGTCAATAATTGTTGTTTATCATTTTGCTCACCTACAGGGATAATCATACGTCCACCTATAGCGAGTTGTTCGGTCAAAGAATCTGGAATCTGACTAGCGGCTGCCGTTACAATAATGGCGTCATAGGGTGCATAATTTTCCCAACCCCAAGTGCCATCTGATAACTTGCAGTGCACATTATGCAGGTTCATTGAGTGCAGTAACTTGCGTGTCTGTTGATATAATTCAGGGATACGCTCTACCGTATAAACATCTTTGACCAAGGCCGCTAATAAGGCCGATTGATATCCTGAACCAGTACCAATCTCTAATATTTTCTGTGGTTTATCATTGGCTAACAAGGCCTCTGTCATGCGTGCAACGGTATACGGTTGAGAGATTGTTTGTTTGTAGCCGATTGGTAAGGCGTCATCCTCATAGGCACGAGAGGCCAAGGCCTCATCAACAAATAAATGGCGAGGTAGGACACGCATCGCCTGTAATACGCGGTCGTCTCTAATCCCTTTATCTCGTAGCCGTGTAATCAGCCGATCTCGCGTCCGCTGAGAGGTCATACCAATGCCAGCGTTGGCATTTTTCACGTGCTAAGCCCTGATTCTTCTATCCAAGACTGTAAGCTATCGATACTACGATGACGGGTTAAATCAACATGGATTGGACTGATCGAAACATAGCCATCATTAATTGCATGGAAGTCAGTACCTGGGCCTGCATCCTGCTCTGGGCCTGCTGCACCCACCCAATAAATAGGCTTACCTCTAGGGTCCTGAGCCTTAACTGCCGGCTCAGCCTTATGCCGATTGCCTAAACGCGTAGTCTTAAAGCCTTTTATTTCTGTTAGGGGCAGATCTGGAATATTTACATTCAGAATCATATTTTCCTGGATTGGATTCTGTAACAGATTGCTAATCAAGCGTGCACTTAGGCTAGCTGCAGCCTTTACATGCTTGGGTTTAAATGAAGTTTGTGAGATGGCTACTGCAGGTAGACCCAAAAAACGTCCTTCTATCGCTGCTGCCACGGTACCTGAATAAATCACATCGTCACCCAGATTAGCACCCGCATTAATACCAGAAACCACCATATCGGGGACATCATCTAGTAAACCGGTTAGCCCTAAATGGACGCAATCAGTTGGTGTGCCATCCACTGCATAACTACGTTCAGCATACGTTTGTGCTCGCAAGGGACGTTCTAGCGTTAAGGAGTTACTGGCCGCGCTGCGGTTTCGATTAGGTGCCACAATCGTGATTGTGGCTAAATCTTCTAAAGCTGCTGCCAGCTCAATCAATCCTTGGCCTTGATAGCCATCATCATTACTCAACAAAAGGTGCATTCGTTCTAGTTCTCGTAGGCTGTACACTTGGCATCAAATTACTAAAGATTATACTATCAGCTTACTGCTTAAAGTATGCAGAATATGCATAAGCAAAAGGTGTAAGAAAAGGCTTAATTATGACAAATGGAGATAATGACAAGAATAAGGAAGCCAGTTTTGCTGACATGATGGGCGATATCAAACTAATCACCAGTGATCGTGTAGTCTCAAACAAGCCTAAACCTTACCCTACTCCCAGACAGCGCGACTTGGATGAACAGCGCGTACTGCAAGAACTCTCTCATCCAATGATAGAAGATGAGGATATGCAGGCTGGTGATGTATTGAGTTATTGCCAGCCAGGCATCCAAAAACAAGTGTTTCGCAAGTTAAAACGTGGCCAATACTCAATTACTGCCGAACTTGATTTACATGGTTTAACGCGTGCTGAATCAGAGATCGAACTGATCGACTTTATCGACTACGCACTTAATGAAAATATCCGTTGTGTACGTATTATTCACGGTAAAGGACTCGGTTCGAATAATAATGGCCCGGTGATAAAGCCCCTAGTTAATCGCTGGCTACGGCGGCGTGAGGAGATACTTGCTTTCTGCTCAGCAAGACCGGTAGATGGTGGCACTGGTGCAGTCTATGTATTACTACGCTCTAAGCGTTAAGTTGATGCTATAGCCCGACTAGAATTTCTGCTAGAGAAGCTTCAACCTAAGGTTAAAAACTAATTCCACCCCTTGATATCATCAGCCTATGAGCTGGCTAGATCAAGAAAAGACCAAGGCAAAAAGACATGAGTAAAGAACCTATCCAGTATCAGGCGAGTTGCATGGATGATTACGACCCTTCCTCGATGGATGCACAGGTTGCACAACAGCATATCTTAGACAGCGTATATCCTGTTCAAGAGAGCGAGACACTAGCCATTCGTGATGCCTTAGGCCGTATTTTGGCAAGTCCTATTACTTCTGACTTAGATGTCCCCGGTCATACCAATTCAGCCATGGATGGCTATGCTGTGCGTGGTACTGACTTACCTAGCGATGCTACCCAACGCTTAAAGGTAATTGGCACTGCATTTGCTGGCAGGCCTTTTGCTAATTCTGTTGCCAAGCATGAATGTGTGCGCATCATGACCGGTGCAGTCATGCCAACAGCTTGTGACACTGTCATCATGCAAGAACATGTGCAACTAGAAGCCGATGAGATCATTATCGATGATCAACAGCAGGCTGGGCAAAATGTTCGCCTAGCTGGTGAAGACATTGCTAAAGGTGACTCTGTATTTCAACCTGGTCGTCGACTCAGTCCAGCAGATATAGGCCTATTAGCCTCACTAGGCATCGCCAAGGTCAGTGTTATACGCAAGCTTAAAGTTGCCTTCTTCTCTACTGGTGATGAATTAACATCAATTGGCCAACCACTAGCCAGTGGCCAAATTTATGATAGCAATCGTTATACCCTCTGGAGCATGCTTAGTGAGATTGGTGTCGAGATCATCGACCTAGGTGTTGTACGTGATGCACCCGAATTAGTAGAGCAAGCCTTTAAAGATGCTGCTGCACAAGCAGATGTCATCATCACTTCAGGTGGTGTATCGGTCGGTGAGGCTGATTTTGTAAAAGAGACACTGGCCAACCTAGGTCAGGTTAATTTCTGGAAAGTAGCAATGAAGCCTGGTAGACCACTTGCCTTTGGCCAAGTGGAACAGGCCTATTTCTTTGGCCTACCCGGCAATCCTGTATCGGTCATGGTAACTTTTTACATCTTCGTTCAAGCCGCTATAGAGAAGATGATGGGAGGCACGCCACGTTCTCGCCTAAGACTACAGGCTAGCTGTAAGAATCAATTACGCAAACGTGCAGGTCGCGTTGAATATCAACGAGGTATGTTTGAGGTAAATGCCGACGGTAGTTACAGCGTAACTAAAACTGGCGCCCAAGGCTCAGGGATTTTACGCTCGATGTCGGACGCGAATTGCTTTATTTTTCTACCAATGGAAAGTGAAGGTGTTGCCGCTGGTGCGATGGTTGAAATTTGGCCATTTGATTCTTTTCGTTAGGGCTAGAGCAAACCTTAAGAGATTAATTACCAACACTTAGCCGTTGAAAGTCTTCTGCTGTATCAATGCCATGGCCACTGTCTTCCTGTGCAACAGCGATTGCGATAGCATCACCCGCTTGTAACGCACGCAACTGTTCTAAACGCTCGCTACTTTCTAGGAATGACACTGGTTTTTTAACAAAGCTTTGCAAATAGTCAGCACGATAGGCATACAGTCCTACATGCCTGTAGACCGCTAATTTAGCTAAGTCAGCCAATTGATCTTTCGACATATGCGGTAAGCTAGAGCGACTAAAATAAAGTGCTAGGCCTTGGTCTGTTTTAGTTACTTTAACTACATTCGGATCTTGATAATCACGTAACGCAGTGATCGGCTCACATAACGTTGCAATCTGAGCGTTGGGCATATCCTGCAGTAACTGTGCAACCTGCTGAATATTGGCCGATGGCATCTTAGGTTCATCGCCCTGCAGATTGACAATAATGGCATTATCATCCCAAGCTTGCTTGGCGACAGCTTCGGCAATGCGGTCTGTGCCTGAGTTATGTTCAACAGAAGTCATACAGACAGCAGCACCAAATCCCTCTGCTACAGTGGCAATACGCTCATCATCAGTGGCAATCAAAATGGATTGAGGCTTTGCAGCCAAGGCACGACGATAGACGTGTTCAATCAGACTGACGCCTTGAAACTCTAATAGGGGCTTACCCGGCAATCGACTCGAATTAAAACGTGCGGGAATAACAACATGAAAATTAGCCATCATCGTTGCTTTTGGTATTCCTCATATTCAGCATTACTCAATTCACGCGCCTGATCTTCAATCATCACTGGGATATCATCCTTCACGGCATAGGCTAATCTTGCACTTAACGAGATCAACTCAGACTTTTCTTTGTCAAAGATCAGCGGCCCTTTAGTTACAGGGCAGGCTAGGATTTCGAGAATTTTAGTATCCATCTTAGTATTTAAGGAGTTCAGTTTAAGAAGTGCTTAGTGTAGCTGAACATGGATTAGCTTGCGCGCTATTTAAGGTCTTCTAATGACTTGGAATCAGCTGCTATCGAGATCTGTAACAGTCCAACTGCAGCTGCTGCATCCAGCAGCCAAATTACTGATTGATGTGTACTCTCGCCATCCGCACGAATAAGTAATTTCAGATCACCTTTTTCAGAACGTAACTGTTGCAAGCTTTGACGTAAATCTATTGGCGAGTAGTGTTGTAATACGTTACCGTTTAAAGCATAACGCCCTTCTTTATCAATCAACACGACAATACTGATAGGCATGTCTTGTTGTTCTAACGCATTGGCCTCTGGCAAATCAATAGATAGTGCTGCTTCTTGCTTGAATGTTGTGGTTAACATGAAAAAAATTAGCAGCAAAAACACCACATCAATTAGTGGGGTTAAATTGATCTCATCATTTTCTTCCTCTGCTGTAGAGAATTTCATGCCTTATTACTCATTAACTAGCTTGCCAGACGGTCAATTAATAAGATCGCCTGAGTTTCCATTTGCAACACTAGGTCTGCTACCTTCCTACGAAAATAGCGTACAAAAATCAGGCTGGGTATAGCAACTGAAATACCAGCGGCTGTGGTAATCAAGGCCTGGGCGATACCTCCAGCCAAGGCTTCAGGTTCCGTTACATTGGTGCTACTCATAGCCATAAACACATCAATCATGCCAAGCACCGTACCGAGCAAACCAAGCAGAGGTGTTATCACTGCGATCGTTCCCAAAGTCGTCAGAAAAAACTGCAATTCATGTACGATCTGACGCCCTACTTCTTCTAGACGTTCACGTTGTACTGCCTTGCTAGCCATACGCTGCTGTATCGCGACTCTGACTATGGTGGCAAAGGCTGAATCACCATGAATGTCACTAATATCATTATCTAGTGCAGCTGATTTTTGCTGTAGCAGACTCATCTGCTTAACTAATTCTGATGGCATAATGCGCTCTTGTCGCAAAGCCCAAAAGCGCTCGAATATAATGCCAAGTGCAATCACAGAAGAAATTAATATCGGCCAAATCATCCAGCCACCAGATTGAATAATCTCTAACATCTAACCTCTCAAGATATTTGTTTATCTACACTTAGCTAACATATCTGTTTGATGCCAATAACGGCGGCTACGTTCTCGATAATTCTCATCTATAACAATGCTGTCAGGCTTGTTTACATCTAGGAGCAAGCGAATAACACCTGCATCAGCCGTTGTAATGCAATCAATACCGAGGTCTTTATAGCGTTTTAGGATAGTAGCATGGGGAAAATGATAACGGTTATCTTGAGCATAAGAGAATAAGGCAATCTGCGGCTGAACCGCTTTCAAGAAAGCTAACGACGATGAGGAGGCACTACCATGATGCGGCACCTGTAAAATATGACTTCGCAAGGGCTTTGAACGATCTTGACGATAACGCTGTAAAAGCCGATATTCAGCAGCTTTCTCTATATCACCAGTCAGCAGTATACGACCTCCAGGATGAGTGATTGATAACACACAGGATCGATTATTCTTACTACCTTGCCAATCCAAATTAGGATGTAAAATATCAAAGCGCGCCCGCCCCCAATGCCAAGATAAGCCGGTATGACATAATGAACTACCCAAGGTACTGAGCTGCGCATTATCCTTACTCAGCTGACTACGCATGACCTGCTTGACCAAATCCGCTTCGATTAAAGCAGCTAAACCACCAGTATGATCATTATGGCTGATTAGGGCTAGATCAATCTGACTTATCCCCAGTTGACGTAAAAATGGAGCAATAACTGCCTGCCCCATACTAAAGCCAGAACGATATTTTGCCCCGGCGTCATACAATAAAACCTTGCGCCCTTCCTCGCTTTGAACTTCAACTAATACCGCAGATCCTTGAGCAACATCTAGAACACTTAGCCTAAGTTGCCCCGGCTGTAGATTGTTTGACTGATAAAACCATGGACTGAATATTAAAATTACAGATAACAACTTATAACGTGATGGTAGTGGAAGTAATAGTAGGAGTAAGCCGATTTCGAAACAAATCAGGGTCAATAGACTGCTGTAACCAAGGAAACTTGCGATGGGTATAGCACTTAAACCATCTAAAAACTGCATCAATAGAGAGAGGCTGGTATCAGATAATGCCAATAGACTGCTATACAGCGGGATCGCACATAACCATAGCAGCAAGCCAATGAATAACAGTGGTAAAACAATAAAGCTAACCCAAGGTATTGCTAGCAAATTAGCAAACGGCGCTAACACTGAGGCCTGTTCAAAATAATAAAGACTGATAGGTATCATTGCGCTGCTTAATACCAGTTGTAGATATATAGCTAACCGTAGTTTTGATTGCTTCGGCGCTATCCGCAAAATAATTAGAATTATTAAAACAGCACCAAATGATAGATAGAAGCCAACTTCTAGTAGTAAGAAGGGTTGAAATAAAAACAGACTAATAAAGCTGATAGAAAGAACAGTTAGTCCTTCACAACGTCGACTCAGCGCGAGCAAGCAGACGGCAACGGTTGCCATCATTACAGCGCGTTGGGTAGGAATCGAAAAATCTGCTAAATAAGCATAAGCAAAAATCGCAGGTATAACGCCAAATGCTGCTAATCGTTGCGCCGCTATTTTACTGCATATATGGGCATTACATCGTAGTAGCTGAAATAAAAGAAAGTAGCTAAAGAACCCTATAATGCTGATATGCAGGCCAGATATCGCTAATAAATGGGTGGTTCCAGTATGGCGTAAGCTCTCCCATTGTGTTGCATCAATAGCCGTACGCTCGCCAAATACCAAGGCTTGCATTAATGGCATCTGTGCATAAGGCAATCTGCTGAACTTTTGTAGTAGCGTTTGTCTCAGCCCTATCGAGTTGGGTCTTTGACAGCTACCTTT
>Ga0233395_1000348_pt1 | contig 24075 bp, 20 predicted proteins | sample 27DmetaG_FD_186029 | JGI IMG/M metagenome (GOLD analysis project Ga0233395, IMG submission 186029) | Seawater microbial communities from Monterey Bay, California, United States - 27D | ecosystem: Environmental > Aquatic > Marine > Coastal | place: USA: California | collected 2016-10-12 | reverse complement strand
CGCGGGTTCAAATCCCGTCTTTCGCTCTGTCGTTTGCTCGGATGGTGGAATTGGTAGACACGTTGGACTTAAAATCCAATGACCATTGCGGTCGTGCGGGTTCAAGTCCCGCTCCGAGTACTCAGAGAATCCGTAACTAATTGTTTTTACATAAAGTTGCGGATTTTTTTATTTCATAATGGCAACATATTGGCAACAAATCATATGTTTTCACCTCAATAACTAAAAGCTAAAACTTCTCAAGCATTCTTATCCCAAACATAAGGGCATGGGTTTTAGAAAACGGTTTTTCTATTGAAGCAAGTATATGAGATTTGATATGTAATCTAATCTTTCTAAATTAGTGTTATTATTAACCATAAATCAATTAAAATGAAAAAATTATTTATAACGACATTTTTTGCAATCTGTTTATCTGCTCAGGCTCAGATCGGTTATTGGACAGCATATCAGTTTGATGTTAATCCAGGCAGTGAAGAATTAGTTTTAAAATTATTCAATGAATACTTCAGTAAATATGGAGTAGCTGAGGGTGTTACAGTAACACTTTTTGAAAATCATTTCAAAGATCCTGATTGGAATTTTAGCCATCAAATTTTATTTAATGGTAGTTTAGATGCTATGTCTAGTCAATATTCATCACCCCCAAATGATGCATGGTCACTATTTCTTGAAAAAATGGGAAATCATATAAAAGGTCATAACGCCTTCATGGGAGAAATTGATGCTGCTTATGCAAACGGAAATCCAGATGAATTTCCAATTCAAAGAATTTTAGCTCTACAAGTAAATGACTATGATAAATGGCTTGATGCCTATGAAAAATATAATTCTAAATACAACAAGCCTGATAGATTAACTTTTGCAGGTAATTTTACTGCTGGACACCACCATATTTCTGGAGGAAATGCATGGGTTGTTCAAGGTTTTAGAGATTTTAAAGGAGCAATAGGTGGACATAGTAAATTACCCTCCAAGTACAGTCAAAAAGAACATGAAAAAGCATGGGATAATTTTTTAGAAACCAGTGGAGGAGGTAAAATTGTAAGAAGTTTCTTGAGAATAATGTTAGCTACCTACTAACAAACAAATAAAATTACCCTCCCTAGTGGAGGGTTTTTCTTTTACACCAATGGACACAACCCAAATCCTATCTAATCCATTGATATCATTGCCTTAACATAAGATTACTGTGTAGTGCTTTTAGGGGGTAGTTGTTTGGGATTTGTATGGATACGTGATAGGGATTAGTTTTTATCAAAAAAATTCTAAAATCATTCAAAAATGATCAAAAAACGCCAAAAATTGATCAAAAATGGCTCAAAATGATGAATTTTATTCAAGAACTTCGATTATTAAATCTTTGATGAAAAATTTGTAAAAATATTCGTCATTTGACAATGATGTACCAGTTTGTCTGGAACCTTCTCTAAAAATTTTAAATGATCTAGGTAATTCATCTTGCATTTTTACTAAAATTTTACTTTCTCCCTGGGGCAATAAAATCTTTGTAGTATCACTTAATGATAAATAAGTCATATCACTTGATCCAAATGAGAGATTATTTAATTCAATTGTAGCAGAAGATGAAGAGGATAAATCACTATACCCTAATAAAAAATTATTTTGATCATGATCACTAAAACTATACATCGGAATTGTATTACTATTATTTGAAATACGCCAATCAGAGGATAGTAGTGGTGGATACACCTCGAATTTTAATTCAAAATCATTTTTATCTGGTATACTTATATTAGCAGAATAATATTTATCATTTTCTACCCCTGTGAGCGAATATTTTGTGAATCCATCGACTTTAAATTGAATGTTTTTTCTATTGACAGTATATGAGTCTGAAATAGGGTTGTTTAGAGCTACTTTGAATTTAAAATTTATTCTAACTTTTTTATTTTCAAATCCTGAAAAATTTGATATTAGAGCTATAGGGTCATTGCTGTCATAAACTTCATTAACGTCTAAATAAGTAAGATAAGAGCCTATGTTTTGCCAGTTAGCATTTGTTTGGTAGGTTGACCAATTTTTTTCTTTGTATTTAATCGCTAACTTATTATCAAGGCTAATAGTATCTACTTGAACACTTATGTTTCCATAATTTAGTGTATCATATTTTAAAAGAACTAATTTAGCGGTATATGTTCCGTATTTATTATATATAACTGATGTTTCACTTACATCGGCAATTTTACTAGGTGTCCCTCCTGGAAACTCCCATTTAATAGTGTCATAAATGGTGTTATATGTGTCAGCTTGATAATTAATTTGAACATTTAAATTATTGTCTCTATCATGCCTAAAAACTTCTAGAGAGTCAATATTAATTTGAGAGAGGGAGTTGAATCTTGTTGTGAATATTTTATTTACATCATCTTGTTCAACAGTACAAGAATAGATGGTTGCAAGAACAGATAAAAGAATAATTTTTCTAAAAAAAACATTCATTTTAACTTTAGTTTAAATTAATCTTTCTTATTCGATTATTATCCCTTCCCCCTTCTCCAGTAGAAACCACTAATTCAAATAAAACCACAGAAGCTTCACTCTCTTCTTCAAAGGCGTTTGTAGTACATGTCATTAAGAAAATGACCGATAATAAGTAAAATAATATCCTTTTGATTCTTTAAAAGTAAGAATATCAAAATAAAAAAATTAAGTTTTTGTACTTTTTCACCCTTTTATATATACTGTGAATCCCTACACCAAGCCATCAAGCGTTTCCAGCATCAAATCCTTAACTTGAGCTTTTATGGCGCAGGTGTTTCCTTCCATCATCCTATATAACTTCCTGTAGTGATAGTTGTATCTCCTTTCCTTAGCAATCCCTCTCCAGAAGTTTACGCTATGGTATTTTTTAGATGTTCTTTAAAGAATTCTAAATCCGATAAATGATTTTCTTTTCCGTAATCGTCTTTAATACTGATCAAATCTTGTTAAATTTATTTCAATAAAGAAAAACAACAGATGAGAATTATCAAAACAACCCTTCTACTAAGTCTTTTAATTTATATACCTACTCTCAATGCGCAAGAAAGCATCCGAGAAAAAATACTTAAAATCGCTACGATAGAAGAAAAAGTGATGATGCCCATGCGCGACGGAATTCGCTTGGCAACGGATATCTATCTTCCTAAAACCGATCAAAAAGTACCCATAATATTTTCAAGAACTCCTTATAACTTTAATACTTGGGGAGATGGAAAGGAAAAAACACGGACTCTAGAACGAGCTCATGAAGCATTAAAAAGAGGTTATGCTTATGTGGTTCAAAACGAGCGAGGTAGGTACTTTTCAGAAGGTGTCTGGGACATCTTGGGGGTTCCACTTACTGATGGTTATGATGCTTTTAGTTGGATGAATGACCAAGAGTGGTCCAATGGAAAAATAGGGACGTTTGGCTGTTCTTCAACCGCAGAATGGCAAATGGCGGTTGCTGCTTTAGATCATCCTTCACATGCGGCTATGGTTCCTCAAGGTTTTGGTGCAGGAGTAGGCGTTGTGGGTTCTTATTTCGAGCAGGGAAATTGGTATCGAGGAGGAGCGGAACAATTGCTCTTTCACTCCTGGTTATATGCTGTAGAGCACGATAAATTCAAGCCGAGAATTCCCGAAGGAGCAACACAGGGAGATTTGATACGTATTTCAAGATTTTATGATTTAGAACCCGAAAACCCAGCTGTAGATTGGAAACAAGCCTTCCAACATCTGCCACTTAAAGATGTAGTTAAAAATGTGAATGGCAAGCAAGAGATTTTTGATAAAATGATCGTCCGTAAGCCCAATGACAAGACTTGGTATGAAGGTGGATTATATCACGATACTATGGCATTTGGAGTTCCCAGCTTTTGGTTTGTTTCTTGGTATGATGTTTCTGTATCTCCCAACTTAGCTTTATTCAACCATGTCAGAGCTAATGGAAATGATGCATTTGTAAAAGACAATCAGTATTTAGTAATTGCTCCGACACTACACTGCGGTTTTACTAGAGCTACTGAAAACACCATTGTTGGGGAGCGTTCCGTTGGAGACGCCCGCCTTAATTACGACGAGCAGATATACGCTTGGTTTGATTTACACCTAAAAGGGAAAGAGAACAACTTTAAGAAAGAAACTCCACGAGTGCAGTACTATACTATGGGTAAAAATATATGGCAAGCTTCCGATACATGGCCACCTCAGAATACGCGTTTAAAAACGTTTTACCTAAATAGCAATGGGAGTGCAAATTCTAGGTATGGAGATGGAAAACTTAATTCCACTCCAGACTTAACTGGAAAAAGATCAGATGCCTTTTACTACGATCCAATGAATCCTGTAACTTCCTATGGAGGAGGGGTGTGTTGTACTGGTAATGCAGTTGAAGGAGGATCTTTTGATCAACGCGAAATGGAAGAACGTGAAGATATTTTAGTCTATACCTCAGCCCCTCTTAAAGAAGGTATTGAGGTTAGCGGTTTTATAGAAAGTGTTCTTTATCTGTCTTCAGATGTTAAAGATACTGACTTAACGATCAAACTCATTGATGTGCTTCCTGATGGAACAGCTTATAATTTAGATGAAACCATTCAAAGAGTTCGGTATCGTGAGGGATATGAGAAAGAAGTATTTATGAAAAAAGATCAAGTTTATAAGGTGGAATTAACCCCTATGGCTACAAGCAATTATTTTAAAAAGGGGCACCGAATTCGCATTGAAGTTTCCAGTAGTAATTTTCCAAGATTTTCACGAAACTTAAATACAGGAGGAGATAATTTTGACGAAACGGAAAGTGTAGTTGCACTTAACAGAATTCATCATTCTAAACGATATCCGTCTCATATTAAACTCCCTATTGTAACTCCATAAAAGAGGGAGTACTTGCTGGTTTTAAACGATACTATTTATTTTCGAAAATAAGGGTGGTGCTATGTTGCTTCTTCTGAAAAAAATTTGCGTTCTAAAGCAACTATACTTTTATTCAACACAGTTATCAATGACTATTTAAAGTAATTTAAGTTTTCTAATCGAAGGGCATCAAAGTTTTGAACGACTACATCTGCCTTACTGAAATCTTGTTTTTTAGAAAGGTTCCCATCAAAAGCGACACAAAAAATCCCAGCTGCTTTTGCAGCTTGAATACCATTAGATGCATCTTCAATGACCATGCATTCTTCTTTTTGAAAACCGCTGAGTTTTACGGCTATTTCAAAAATTTCAGGATGGGGCTTAGATGCCTTTAAATCCGCTCCGCTTATTTTAGCTTTAAAATAGCTGTTCAATCCGAATTTTTTAAAAATTCTATTGATGTTAGGCATAGAGGCTGAAGAAGCGAGAATTAATACGATCCCATTTTGATTGTAATGTTGAATCAAGTCTAAAACCCCACCTATAAGTTGTAGTGTTTGCCCTTGATCAAAAAGTTCTTTAAAATAGACACGCTTTCGATTTACTAAATGTTTTGGTGAAAAATTTAAAGAAAACACCTCACATAATTTTTTACAGATAGGTAGTGTTGCCATACCAGTAAAGGATGCGTATAACTCATCGGAAACATTTAATTCAAATTCCTTAAACATCATATGATAAGCTTTTTTATGGAGTGGCTCACTATCAACAATAACTCCGTCCATATCAAAAATTACAGCTCTCTTCATATTTATATTAAATTCAATAATAACAAAATTAATGTTTAACTTTGAGAGAATCAGTACTATATATGTTTTTTATATTTTTCATATGGAGCTTTATATTCCCACAATCAGAGTGGGAAACGTATTATGAAAATAAAAACATTCAAATTTCATATACTTCTCAAGTTTGTAACGATTCCAGAAATGGTTTCGCTTTTGAATACTTCATAATCAAAGTTGTAAATAAGACAGATAAAACTTTTGTAGTCAATTTTCAAAAAAGCAAAGACGAGATTACAAAAGAAGAGGACAAAATCGCATTTGTTTTAAATCCCAATCAAATTATTGAAGGCACTTGTGAGTATGATCCAATTAAATTAAGAATTTTTAAAAGTGAAAATACGGGGAAAGATTCTGATTTTGAATATGAGTTTGCATTATCTAAAATTGATGTAGTTGAAGTATATTAGAATAATATTGATTCTTTTCACCAGTATACTTCACGCGCAAGATGTCCAATTTACTGCTACGGTGTCAAATACGAATTGTAATGGTACTTTAGTAATTTTTGATGCGGTATATATACCAAGTGAAAACAGTGTAACAGAATTTGATTTTAATAACGGTTCACTTCCTGTGGGTTGGTCCTCCTCACCTTTTGTGGTTGGTCAACCATGTAATGCAGCTTCGGGTAATACACCTTCAAACACCAATTATTTTTGGGCAACCACCTTACAGTCTGGCGGACCTAACAACGGTCTCCGTTTTGTTGAGACAAATGCTGTTGACGTCTCAGAAGGAGGGAGTTTAGAGTTTTTTATTCGATATGGAGCGGATGATCCAAGTCTTGGATGTGAAGATGGAGAGCGAGTCAACGAAGAAGTCTATCTACAATACTCTATAGACAATGGGACGAGCTGGGTCACTTTTTTTGACAGTTGGGATACGGATAGATCTAAAAGTAGTGCCTGGTATAGCTGGTATGCCAATGATATAGACATTCCACTGGCAGCGCAAACTAATTCAACAATTTTTAGGTGGTTTCAGCCAGATAATGACGGGAATAATTATGATAATTGGGGTTTAGAAGATGTGATCGTTAATGCAATTCCTCCTCCTGCAGCGTCTTGGGATATAGATTTTGGCAATGTTTCAACAGCTTCATCAACTCTAGCTACTTCTACAATTTCTTTTTCAAAACGTTACCCTACTAGTAATGTTTCTAATACCTTCACTGTTTCCGTTTCTACTACGCTTACCGATGGGACTGTAGTGGGTATTGCCAGAACAGTAGAAGTTAGTCCTAGTGATACCCTTCCGCCTACTGTTATCGCTCCGCCAGACCTTAGCGTGGGGACAGATACAGGAAGTTGTACTGTAATTTTAGCCTCCGCAGGGATAGTAACAGCAACAGATAATTGTTCCATAAGTTTAATAGAGAATGACAATCCCTCCCTTGAATTTGTTTTAGGAGTAAATATTTTGGAATGGACTGTAACCGATAGTGCTAGCAATGTAACCAAGGTAAATCAAACGATTACAGTAATTGACGATGAAGATCCCATTTTGATCATTCCTTCGGATGTGTTCACTACGGATTGTACTGTTGCCATTGGGACAGCTTCTGCTACTGATAATTGCTCTGTAGGTGTTATTACCAACAATGCTCCTGCAAGCTTTTCTCTGGGCATAACATCAGTACTATGGGAAGTTTCAGATGCTGCAGGAAATCGAGTTACAGCAACGCAATTAGTTACTGTTTCTGATACAATTGCTCCACAAAATATAGCCCCTGCTAGTGTTTCAGTAACGACAGATGTAGGGAGTTGTGAAGCCACTGGAGTAGTGTTAGGAGTACCGACTTCTAGTGATAATTGTGGCGTGAGTTCCGTAACTCATAATGCTCCTGTAAGATTTCCTCTGGGTACCACCACAGTAACTTGGGTAGTAACGGACAATGCTGGTAATCAAACTTTATCTTATCAATCCGTTTTAGTAGTTGATCAGAGTCCTCCCGTTTTAATCCCCCCACCTGACATCAATTCAAACACTTGTGTAATTGTATTAGGTCTTCCTACGATCACGGACAATTGCAATTATACTTACACTAATGATGCTCCTTCAAGTTTTCCTGCGGGAGTCACCACAGTGACATGGACCGCTAGTGACACTTACGGAAATGTGGTAACGGCAACCCAATTGATCTCTTTTGCAGACAATGTAACACCTACCATCACACTTCAAAATGATGATATCACCATCAATGCTGATGCAGGTTCATGTTTTGCTAGCGGTGTGGATCTTGGAACTGTAGTGGTAAATGATGACTGTGGAGTATTAGGTTTTTCAAACAATGCCCCACTTCAATTCCCCGTTGGGGTTACCTACGTAACCTATTTGGTTACGGATACTTTTGGAAATGCTGCTTCTAAAGTCCAAAGCATAACGGTTTTAGATATTGAACCTCCAGTGGTGGTTGCAAGAGACATTGTTGTATCGTTAGATAATGATACTACTTTAAACATTCCATGGGACTTGATTGACAATGGAAGTTCTGACAATTGTACCATTCAAACCTATAGTGTGGTCTCGAAGGAATCGGGAACTGTTTTATCTGAAGAACGAGAAATTCCCAACGTTAGAGAACAGAAGCAACAACAAGAAAAGAGTACTGATTTTGCGGAAGTCTCAGCAAGAAAAAGACTAGCGAACCCTCAAGATGATTTAACTAAATTAGTCTCACTAAATAAAAGCCAAATCCTGCTCAATTGTAGTAATTTGGGTACACAACAGGCTGTCTTTTCTGTAATAGATAGTTCTGGAAATACAGCATCTACCACGTTTAACATTACTGTAACAGATGATTTTAGTGCCTGTGCTCCTCCAGTAGCACCTCCACCCAGCGGAGGAGGAGGTAGTGTATCTCTGGACACAGATGGAGATGGGGTGGATGACGATATTGACGCTTTTCCCTTGGACCCAACAGAATGGAGTGATACCGATAGTGACGGTATTGGAAATAATTTAGACATAGATGATGATAATGATGGTTTTGATGACAGCATTGAAATTTTAGTAGGAACCGATTCATTGAATAACTCAAGTTTTCCTTTGGATACAGACTCGGACGGTGTTATCAATTTCTTGGATTCCGATGATGATAATGATGGTTTTACAGACATTCTCGAACTTGAGGTAGGGACCGACCCTCAAGAGGTAAGCAGCTTTCCGCCTGATACAGATTTAGATTTGATCATTGACTATTTTGATGATGATGATGATAACGACGGGCAAAGTGATGTAGAAGAATTGGCTTGTGATTCGGATCCTTTAGACAATACTGAAACGGCTCTTGATACAGATCGTGACGGTATTCCTAACTGTTTGGATAGCGACGATGATGCTGATGGTTATGAAGATGAAATTGAAATCGCTTTTAATACCAACCCTTTGAATATTGATGAATTTCCAAACTTAGATGATGATGGGGATGGGATTCCCTTTGCCATCGGTTTCCCTATACCGATTATTGACAATTGTCCAGATGTTCCAAATCCTGATCAATCTGACCAAGATGAAGATGGTATAGGTGATGCTTGCGATAATTGTATCCTTATAGCTAACGAAGCGCAAGAGGATCGCGACCAAGACGGCGTTGGAGATTTATGTGATGTATGTCCGGATATAGAAAATCCCAACCAAGAAGACTACGATCAGGATTTAATAGGAGATCTATGCGATATAGATGATGATAACGATGGTCAGACAGATGAAGCTGAAATTGCTTGTGGTTCAAATCCTAAAGATGCGAATTCTTTAAGTCCAGATTTTGATCAAGATGGCATTCCTGATTGCCAAGATTCGGATAAGGATAATGATCAGATTCAAGACAGCATAGACCCCAATCCCTATAACTATAACAATATCTTGTACAATCAGTTTGTTTCAGACAATGGCGACGGAATCAATGATTATTTTTCAATTTTAAAAATAAGCAGTTATCCCAGTAGTAATTTATCCATCTATACACGGTCAGGGAGTTTGCAGTATTCAAGAAGGAATTACCAAAACACTTGGCCCTCGGATATAAGAGGACAACAGTTGCCAGAAGGGAGTTATTATTTTATGTTAGATTTAGAAAACGATGGTCGAATAGATTATCAAGGATGGATTTATCTCACTCGTTAAATTTCAGCCAAAACTTTTTCTATCAAGTTTTTGGTTTGTAAAGCCCCCTGGTTTCTAGAAATGTTATTCCCAAAAAATTCAACACCTGCAAAAACAAAATCTGGGGCATTTTTTAAGATGTTAAACATTCTTTTATAATCTGTGGTTGTTTCCTCTCCACTTTTGTCAAAACGCTCGGATTTTGCACTAATTGCTCTAATATAAGGGGAAAGTAATTCAATTCCCTTATAGGGATCTGGATAATACGTATTTGGATTACGTTCTAAGGTCCAGTTTGTAAAATCACCGAGTATTCCTACATTTTTCAAATTCACCCCTTCCATAAGTTGTAACATCCAATCGGGGTCTGAAGAATAACCGTTGTGGTTTTCTATCAAAAGGTCCAAGCCCTTAGAGGCAGCATATTCGCCCAATGCTGTCACACCTTCAGTAGCGTATTTAAGTTTTACAGGATGCGGGATACTAATATATTCTCCACATACATTTCTTATCGCTTTGCAGTTTAATTCGGCGGCAACATCCACCCAATAACTGAATATTTTTAGGGCTTTTTTTCGGTTTGAGGCATTAGCATCTCCAAGATCGCCTACACCACCTGTAAGCATTACTGCACTCGAAACACCAGCAGATTTCATTGCAGTATTCATTTGATTTAGATGTTTATCCGTTAAATTTTTCGGATAATGGAACATCTCATGATCGATATAATCAAAGCCTAGTGATTTTGCGACCTTAGGATAGTCAAATAAGGATACGTTTAAGGGGTCTTTATCTCCATAACCAGTTCTAATCAAAGACCAAGGCGTTAGACTGATTTTGATATTTTGTAGTTCAGCACGTTGTCTTTCAAATGCGGATAAGGTTGCTATACCCACTGTACTCAAGGCAGTAGTATTTAAAAATGCTCTTCGATTCATCAAAAATAATTTGTTATGGTTTTAATCTAATTAAGCAAACTGTTTGGAGGTTTCCATTGCGATCATCTCTCACTGATGAAATTTTTGTGAAATAAATTCGAGAACCTTTGGAAGGGCGCTTCTCCAGTAGGTCCAATTGTGCGCTCCATCTCTAATTCGAAACTCGTGTTTTACTCCTTTTGTTCGCATTTTAAGATGAATTAAACTGTTGTTTTTATAAAGAAAATCATCATCTCCACAATCAATATACCACCGAATGCTATTTAAGGTTTTTACATCCATCTGGTCTACGAGATACAACGCGTTGTTTTGTTTTTGAAAACGTTCAAAGTCTTTTGAATTGTGATTGGATTTAGAATAACCCCAATAAGTATATTCTTTCATTTCTTCTAGGCTTTGCGGCCCTATTGAAGCGCTTAAAGGAGCTGCCGAAGAAAAGAGATCTGGTCGGTGTAGAGCATAAATAAAACTTCCTCCGCCACCCATAGATAATCCAGCTATTGCTCTATATCGCTTATTCTTTTTTATTCGAAACCGTTCTTCTACATGAGGCATAAATTCCTCAAAAAAGTAATCTTCATAATTCCATTTACCAGAAAGGTCATTGACATAGCCCGCTTGACCCTGATCAGCATCAGGCATTACAATTACCATTGGTGTTGCGCTTCCATCTTTTATGGCTTGATCTGCAATGTGTTTTACCTCTCCAAATTGGATCCAGCCGGTATGGTTGTCTGTATGACCATGAAGCAAGTATAGCACAGGATACGATCGGCTAGAGCTGTCGTAGTCTGGAGGTAAGTAAACAGCAAACTTTCGTTCTCCCTTTAGGATAGTACTGTTTAAACTTAAATCATCCATGACTTTACCCGATTGGGCAAAACTCATCGAAATAACTGAAAGTGTGAGAAAAAAAAGTTGAAGTTGTCTCATTTTTTTAAATTGTTCTTGAAATTTACTAAAAAGTAAAGTAATGATCCCTTCTTTCTGGATAATACAACGTTTTAAATTTTCTCTACCTGGATTTCGTATATTTAAGTTATGAGAATCATTCCGTTTTCAAAAAGAGTTGTTTTTCTGTTATCACTATTCTTTTTTTTGCTGCTTACTTCTGCATTTTTAAAACAGCAACAAGTCAATCTGAAAATTTTGTCCTACAACATTCGTTATGACAATGCTAATGATGAAGAAGATCAATGGAAATTTAGAAAAGAAACCCTCATTAAATATTTTCGTGAAACAACACCAGATGTTATTGGTTTGCAAGAGGTTTTACATCATCAATTAAATGAGCTCGAAGCTTCTTTAGAAGATTATTTTTATGCAGGCGTGGGTCGTGAAGACGGAAAGACTCGCGGAGAATACAGTCCTATTTTTTATAACAAAAAAAGACTAAAACTTGTAAAAACATCGACTTTTTGGCTTTCAGAAAGTCCAGAGACGGTTTCTGTTGGCTGGGATGCTGCTCTAGAGCGTATATGTACAGTGGTACTTCTAGAACACCGTAAAACAGGGAAACAATTTTGGGTTTTTAATACCCACTTTGATCACATTGGGGTTTGTGCCAGAAAGGAAGCTGCCAAATTAATACTAAATAAGATTACTGAGCTTAATTCTATAAACCTGCCTACACTCCTTACAGGAGATTTCAATCTAAATTCCGATACTGAACCTATCCAACTTGTGCAATCTGTTTTACAGGATGTAATGAAAGAATTGCCTTATTCCGACCCCTACTATGGAACTTTTACAGGATTCAAATTGGATCAAACACCTAAAAACAGAATAGATTACATCTTTCAAAAAGGTTTTATTCTTGCTAAAGCAGCTCATCTTTGGATTAAAACTCCCAAGGGAAGATGGGCTTCCGATCATCATCCTGTTTACGCCATTTGTACCTTTTAACAATTCTTCATACAAAATCTCAAAACTAGTTTCTATATTAGTTGAAAACAAAAAATTCAATTTTATGAAAACACTTTTCACATTATCATTAGCCTTATTGATGGCTGGCGTTGTCCAAGCGCAAGACTTTAGTGGTCTTGACAAAAGTCCAATGGATATGATCAAATATCCAACTTCTAATAGTGAGACAAACAAGATTGCTCGAGTAATTTACAGTAGGCCCCAACTTAAGGGTCGTAAACTTAGCTCTTTAATCCCTGAAGGAAAAATTTGGCGAATGGGTGCCAACGAAGCTACCGAATTGACTTTGTATAAAGCCGTAAAGTTAGGGGGTAAAGAAATTCCTGCTGGTTCCTATACGCTTTATGCAATGGCATCGGGAGATGAAATTACGCTTATTGTAAATAAGGCAGTTCAAGTATGGGGCGCTTATTCTTATGACCAAGGAAAAGACGTCAGCCGTGTTACTGTTCCATGGAAAGGAGGCGCAATAAATGTAGAGGCTTTCTCTATGAGCTTTGGAAAAGCTAAAGAGGGTCTCGATTTACATTTAGGCTGGGGAGATCGTCGCGCTAAAGTTACTTTTTCAAAGTAATCAAGAAAAGGGGGGTTTTATTCGAGAAGTAGGTCTTCTAGAGTAAATACTTGGAATACTATTTTTTTAAAATCTTGTTCGAAAAACAGACCTAAATTACGATCGTCTATCTGAACTAAGTCCGAATAGGCGGATCCTTGCTTATGAACTTCTATTTTGTGAGTCCAAGTTGCTCCGAAATCAAGGCTGACCTTTAGGGTCATCTTTTCTCTTTTTGTTGAACTGTTAGGTCCAGAATAGATCAAAAAATTCCTTTTGTCTGTTTCAAACAGCAGCAAGCTAGACTGACAAACAGGTGTGATTAACTCGGCATCAAAACAAGTCTTGTTCCAAGTAGTACCGCCATCAATACTAAGGGCAACTAAACGCTGTTTTGTATTGCCATTTTGCTCTCGGATGTTGAGCATTAAATCTCCATTGGGTAGCTCTACCCCAATAGCTTCATTAGAAGAGGGAATAGCTATATCTGGACTGACAGACCAGGTTTTTCCATGATCATCAGAATAAAATCCGTAAGCACGATATTCATTGAATTTATCTTGAGGGGGTCCAGCGGAATGATTGGCTGGGACGTAAATACGCCCTTTATATTCTCCTCTTTTGAATTGCAGGGCGTGGCCTGGAGTTGTGGCATTAGTCCTCCAATCTTTTTCTGCTTGAGCGGTGTTTCGATTAAAATGTACTGAGGAAGTGATTTCTGTGGGTTCCGACCACGTAAGACCATTATCTTCACTACTTATATATCTTACCTCCCGTGTTCCTTTTCCATTTCGGACATCGTATTCTGAAGCATTGCCCGTATTGTAAAATAACAAAACCCTCCCCTTGGGGAATTCTGGATCAAAAAAATCGACAACTGGGGCAGGATTTCCAGCTTGAAGGGTATCATTGTCAACCAAAAGCTTTACAGCATCCCAGCTTTTACCCCCATCTTTACTTCGTCTCATCAAAAGATCTACATCTCCAAAATCACTGCAGCCTTTTCGTCTTCCTTCTGCAAAAGCAAGTAAGCCCCCATCAGGAGCTTTTATAATGGCAGGTATTCTATAACAATTATAATCGCCCTTTCCATTTTCAAATAGTGCTGTTGGAAAAGATTTATAAGGTGCTTGGCAGGCAGCTATAAGAAATATGCCTAAGGCACTTATAAATCGTTTTTTCATTTGTAAAATACGTCTTTTATAGCCTTTTCCACCATCGGTTCTATAAACTGGTACCCTTCAAGGGAAAGATGTACTCCGTCAGGAGAATATTTTTTAACCATTCCATTGTTACCATCGTTGATAGCGTTAAAATAATCTAAATAATAAATCCCATTTTTTTTGGCATAGGCCTTAATCAATGCGTTGAGTTTTGGAATTTTAATATTGGGTTGTAGTCCAGGTCTCCAAGGGTAATCATATGCAGGAAGTACGGAACACAAGATTACTTTGATGTCATGAGCTCTAGCTAGTTCCGTCATCGACTTTAAATTATCTAAAATCATGTCTAGGGTTATAGGGCCTGTATTTTGAGCAATGTCATTGGTGCCTGCTAAGATCACAACTGCCGTAGCTCCTATGTTGATTACATCTTGACGAAATCGAAGTAGCATATGGGGTGTAGTTTGACCACTAATTCCACGATTTACATAGGGCTTATTATTAAAAAATTCAGGATGGGTTTCACTCCATCCTATAGTAATGGAATTTCCTAAAAAAACAATACGGTTTTCTTCATTTTCCAATGGGGGCAATTCCGCATTAGCTTGTTTAAAAAGATTCATGTTTGCCCAATCTTGAGCATTTACTGAACTGATAGAATGTCCTAATAGAAATATTAGAAGGAAAGTTTGTGTAAGTTTCATTAAAATTGATTTCTCTTAAAATTAGTAATTTTTACTATCTTCAAGAAATTAAGGTTAGAATATCATTAACAAAACAAAATCTTTTTGACTATGCATCATTGGATTAAAAACTTCTTATTTTTAGTTTTCTTAATAAATACCAGCGCCTTTTCGCAGAAGTACCAGCCTAGTCCTGAAAATTTAGAGGCACGGGCCTGGTTTCAAGAGGCTCGTTTCGGTCTCTTTGTCCATTGGGGTGTTTACAGTATTTTAGGAGACGGTGAATGGGTAATGAACAATCAAAACATCAGTGTATCGGAATACGAAAAACTTCCGAGTTTTTTTAACCCTATTGATTTTGATCCAAAACAATGGGTAGCTATGGTTAAAGATGCAGGGATGAAATATATTACAATTACAAGCCGGCATCACGACGGTTTTTCAATGTTTGATTCTAAGGCAACGAACTATGATATTGTAGACCAAACTCCTTACGGAAAAGACATTTTGAAAGCTTTAGCGGAGGAATGTCGAAAGGAAGGAATAAAATTATTTTTCTATTATTCTCTCCTTGATTGGAATCGAGACGATTATTTCCCAAGAGGTAGAACAGGTAAAGGAATAAAAGGAAGAGGAGAAGGCAAATGGGAAGATTACATTGCTTTTATGAAAGCGCAACTTACTGAACTTTTGACAAATTACGGAGACATTGGGGGGATTTGGCTTGATGGACATTGGGATCAAAAGGAGTGGGATGGAAAACGTTTTGGAAAAGTAAAAGTAGATTGGCATTATGATGAGTTGTATAATCTTATTCATGATTTACAACCGCATGCTTTAATTGGGAACAACCATCATATTGGGGTCATTGAAGGGGAAGATTTTCAAATGTTTGAAAAAGATCTTCCTGGAAAGAATACTACTGGGTTTGGTACTTCAGCAGATGAAATTGGTTCAGTACCTTTAGAGGTATGTGAAACTATAAATGGGTCGTGGGGATTTAACCTCCAAGACAGAAAGCACAAAACAGATAAAGAACTTATACACTATTTGATCAAAGCGGCAGGCTATGGCAGCAATCTTTTACTTAATGTGGGCCCTATGCCCAATGGGGCAATTCAGCCTAAACATCAAGCCTCATTAAAAGCGATAGGTGCTTGGCTTAAGGAAAATGGAACCACCATTTATGGTACGCAACGGGGACCGATACCTCCCCATGATGATTTTGTCTCTACTCAAAAGGGGAAGACCATCTTTACACATTTGTTAAATCCAAAGGTTGAGGTTATCCGCACAGGGAAAATTCCAGGACGGATAAAGGGTGTTTACGATATGAAAACCAATACCAAATTGGCTCATAGAAATGATAATTTTGGATTGGTCATAGATGTTTCAGCGCTTTCGAAAGATCCAATAGATACGGTTATTAAAATTGAACTAAAATGACTGAAGTAAGTTCTTTAAAGGATCGTTTAGTCTCCTTAGATTTTTTCAGAGGTGCGGTCATGTTTTTGCTCATAGCAGAATTTTCTCATCTTTTTGAAATTCTTTCAGAAACTAGAAACGAAACGTTCAATCATTTAATGCATTTTCTATTTTTTCACGCGGAGTGGGAAGGATTGCATTTCTGGGATTTGGTGCAACCTTTTTTTATGTTTATTGTAGGAGTGTCTATACCCTTTTCTTATGCTAATAGAAAAAAGAAAGGGGAGACTGATTCTCAAATCAGGCGACATGCTATCCAGCGTACTTTTTTGTTGCTTCTTTTTGGCTGGGGTCTCTATTGTATTGGTCCAGAGAAAATTGTTTTTAAATTCGACAATGTTTTAGCCCAATTATCATTTACTTATTTAATTTCCTTTTTGCTTTTAAAGCGATCTTTTGGAGTTCAGATTGGACTGGGTTTTGTCTTTATTTTAATCTCAGATTTATTGTATCGTTTTTTTCCTGTTGTAGGATTTGATCAAGCTTTTGTAGCTGGGAAAAATTTTGGAGCTTGGTTTAATATATGGATAAGCGGTTTTGAATACGGAGGGCATTGGGCGGCCTTCAATGCCATTCCTACTACGACTCATACCCTTTGGGGAGTAGTAGCTGGAAGGTGGTTGATGAAACAAATAACTCATTCTGAAAAATTAAAGCATTTGTTGATTTCAGCAATACTGCTTTTGTTATTAGGATATCTAACTACTTTTTTTACCCCTACAGTTAAAAGAATTTCAACCACTTCTTTTGTGTTGCTTTCTGGCGGGTGGACTTTTTTGGCTCTCGCAATTTCTTATTGGCTTATTGATGCAAAAAAAATTGTAAAAAATATATTTGTGTTTCGAGTGATAGGTGTCAACTCCCTTTTTATTTACCTCTTTGCATCCTTGGGAGGCGGGGGCTTGATCTTAAAAGTTGTCAAACCTATTTTTAATAGTTTAGTAGGAGTCTTCTCTCCTTGGTGGGCGAGTTTAGGTTCGGGAATTATGGTCCTTTTTGGATTCTGGTATTTGTGTTATTGGTTGTATAAAAAGCAAATCTTTATAAAAATTTGAAATGAAGAAAAATTTAATCTTATTAGGTTTAATTTGCTTTTTAGGATGTTCAAACCCTACTTCAACATCCGTACAATCTCCTAATATAGTTTATATCCTTGCAGATGATTTGGGCTATGGTGAGCTAGGAGCTTACGGACAAGAAAAAATAAAAACACCAAATTTAGATCGACTTGCAGCTGGTGGGATGCGATTTACACAACACTATACGGGTGCGCCAGTATGTGCTCCTTCGCGATATATGTTTTTGACTGGAACACATGCGGGACATGCCTACATCAGGGGGAATTATGAGTTGGGTCAGTTTGCTGATGAATTAGAGGGAGGACAAATGCCTATTCCAGAGACGACCCCCACTTTAGCTAAAATGCTTAAAAAAGCAGGTTATCAAACAGCGATGGTCGGAAAATGGGGATTGGGTATGCCCAACACCACAGGAAGCCCTTTAGTCCAAGGATTTGATTACTACTATGGTTATTTAGATCAAAAGCAGGCTCACAATTATTATCCTACTCACCTTTGGGAAAACGATAAAATTGACCCCTTAAATAACTACTACTTTCTTGTTCACAATCGTATTAAAGAAGGAAGTGACCAAGCTGCCTTTGATCAATTTAAAGGAATGGATTACGCACCAGATCGAATGTTGGATAAAGCTTTGCGTTTTTTGGACACCACAGCAGTAGAAAAACCTTTCTTTTTGTATTACCCCTCGCCCGTACCTCATGTGTCTCTTCAAGTACCAGATTCACTAGTTGAAGAATACCGAGAATCTTTTGAAGAAACTCCTTATTACGGAACCAATGGATATACGGCTCATCAATATCCTAAAGCAGCTTATGCAGCCATGATTACTCATTTAGATAGTGAGGTGGGTAAAATTTGGGAAGCTGTAAAAGCTCGGGGTCAAGAGGAAAACACCTTAATACTTTTCACCAGTGATAACGGTCCTACTTTTGCTGGGGGAGTAGATGCAACATATTTTGACAGTGCTGCAGGCTTTAGAGGATTAAAAATGGATGTTTACGAAGGAGGGATTCGTATTCCATTTATAGCGTATTGGAAGAATACCATCAAAGGGGGGCAAATTTCAGATTTGATATCAGGACATTGGGATATGTACAATACTTTTGCGGAATTGGTGGGAGAGAAGCCGTCATCACCTGATGGAATTTCGATCCTTCCAGAACTTTTAGGAAAAACTCAAAGAGATCAACACGATTTTATTTATTTTGAGTATCCCGAAAAAAGAGGACAAATAGCCTTAAGGAGGGGAGATTGGAAAGGAGTCAAAATAGATATGAAAACAAATCCCAATGCAAAATGGGAATTATACAACTTAAAAAACGATCCTACAGAAAGTACAAATTTAGCAAGTCAGTATCCAGAGAAGGTTCAACAATTAGATTCTTTACAAAAGTTAGCCCATAGACATCCACATATTCGGGAGTGGGAATTTATTGATCCAAAATATAAAAAGTAGCCCCAATGAATAAAACCCTCTCTTTCGTTTTTCGGTCATTTTTAATTTTCTTTCTAACGATCTCCTGCACCTCTAATCCCGAACCCATAACTGCTGTTGAACCCATACCCAACCAGCATCAATTGGCCTGGCAAAAACTCGATTATTATGCCTTTATTCATTTTAATATGAATACGTTTACCAACAAAGAGTGGGGTTATGGGGACGAAAAACCTCAGCAGTTTAACCCAACAGCATTAAACACCCGTCAGTGGGCAAGGGTAGCGAAAGAGTCTGGGATGAAGGGAATCATCATAACTGCTAAACACCATGACGGATTTGTGCTATGGCCTAGTTCGTTTACCGAACACTCTGTAAAAAATTCGCCTTGGAGGGACGGAAAAGGAGATCTGATTCAAGAATTATCGGAGGCCTGTAAAGAATATGGGTTAAAATTTGGAGTCTACCTTTCCCCTTGGGACCGAAATCATCCAGACTACGGAACCCCTGCTTACATAAGTTACTTTAGAAATCAACTTAAAGAACTGTTGACTAATTACGGAGAAATTTTTGAAGTATGGTTTGACGGAGCCAATGGGGGCGATGGCTATTATGGAGGAGCAAATGAAGAACGCAGAGTAGATAAAAGATCCTATTACGATTGGCCTACGACCATTGAACTGGTAAGAAAACTTCAGCCGCAAGCGGTGATCTTTAGTGATGCGGGTCCAGATATTCGCTGGGTAGGAAACGAAAAAGGCTACGCTAATGAAACCACCTGGTCACCCATTTACAGAGACAGTGTTTATGGTGGAATGCCAGATTTTCAGCGTTTTGCACAAGGTCAAGAGAACGGAACCCACTGGATTCCCACTGAAACCGATGTTTCTATTCGCCCCGGATGGTATTATCATCCCGAACAAGACGATCAGGTAAAGTCCTTGTCTAAATTAGTAGATATCTATTTCAATTCTTTAGGTTTAAACAGTTCCCTTTTACTCAATTTACCTGTTGATACGCGAGGATTGATTCACGAAAATGATGAGGCCCAATTGAAGAAACTTGCGGCTTATCTAAAACAAATGCACGAAGTGGATTATGTAAAAACGGCAAAAATTAGTAGTTCTGCACAACGGAACGGTTATCCAGCAGTTTTGATGACTGACGATAGTCAAGAAACCTATTGGGCTAGTCCTAAAAAACAAAAGGGTGCTGTTATTGAATTGAAGTGGGATCAACCTCAAAATGTAAATACTTTTATGATACAGGAATACCTTCCCTTAGGACAGCGTATCAAAGCTTTTAAATTTGAAATTCAGGTCAAAGGGAAATGGGAAAGCATACATGTCGGGATAACAGTCGGGAATAAACGTTTGATACGTTTTCCTACCCAAGAAGTAGAAGCCATGCGATTTCATATCCTAGATGCTAAAGCAGCACCAGTCATTTCAAACCTTGGAGTTTATTTAGCTCCAGAAATATCCAAAGTGTAATGTTAGGTAGATTTATAATTTTTTTCGTCCTATTAGGATTCCTATCATGCGATAAGCAAAATTTTTCAAACCCTCCCAATATCATTTTATTCTTTGTTGACGATTTAGGTTGGCAAGACACTTCAGTTCCATTTTGGAATCAGGAGACGAAATTTAATAAGCGCTACAAAACCCCAAATATGGAACGTTTAAGTGCTAAAGGGATCAAATTTACAAATGCCTACAGTACACCGGTTTGCTCTCCCACACGAGTGAGCTTGATGACAGGTATGAACGCAGCTCGGCATCGGGTGACCAACTGGACATTGCGTCCCGACCAAATACAGCCCATGGAAAAAAACCACCCTGTTTTAGAATTTCCTTTCTGGAATTTTAATGGGATGACCACTTCAGAGGCTGTATCTAACGCAGCTTTGGCTACCCCACTTCCAGAGCTTTTAAAAAATGCAGGCTATTTTACAATACATGCTGGTAAAGCCCACCTTGGGGCTATAGGATACCCGGCTGAGAATCCACTCAATTTGGGTTTTGACATCAATATAGCAGGTCATGCTGCAGGCGCACCTGGGAGTTACTTGGGAACCGATAATTTCGGAAATAACGATCCCCTAAAAAAAGTTTGGGCGATACCTGGTTTGGAAAAATACCACGGGGAGAATATTTTTTTAACTCAAGCGTTAACGCAGGAAGCCATGGAAGCGATGGAAAAGCCACTTTCAGAAGATCAATCCTTTTTCTTGTATTTTGCTCCCTATGGGGTGCACACCCCTTTAATGGCTGATGAACGCTTTATAGAGCCCTATCTAAAAAAAGGGATATCCTTGACAGAAGCAAAATATGCATCCATGATAGAGAGTATGGATTACGCTTTGGGAAATCTAATGGACTACATTGAAGCCAAGGGTGTTGAAAATGAAACGGTAATTTTATTCATGTCGGACAATGGCGGCTTAAGTGCAGTGGCAAGAGCTGGTGAGAAACACATTCACAATGCCCCTTTAAATAGTGGAAAGGGGGCTATATACGAAGGAGGAATACGGGTGCCCATGCTGGCGTATTGGCCAAAAGTTACACCTGCTAATAGCATTGAAACCACTCCCTTAATCATTGAAGATTTTTTCCCAAGTATTTTGGAAATAGCTCAGGTAGAACATCCAGAAACAATTCAAACCGTAGATGGACAAAGTTTTGTACCGCTCTTAAAAAGTGAATCGCAAGATCGAGGGGCGCTCTTTTGGCATTATCCCAATGCGTGGGGTCCTTCAGGACCTGGAATAGGGAGTTACAGTGCAATTAGAGAAGGAAATTGGAAACTGATTTATTTTCACGAAAAGCAAAAGTTGGAATTATACAATCTCGAGACCGATATCGGTGAAAAGCAAGATTTAGTAAATCAAAATCAAGAAAAAGCATCCCAACTTGCTAAAAAGCTCACAGAACATCTGGTCTCAGTTAAAGCTCAAATGCCAAAATATAAAGCAACCCAGCAGTTTGTCCCTTGGCCAGCTGAAATTTTATAAGCATCTAAATGAAGACAGAACGTTTCCCATTTTTGATTCCTTTAATTATCTCTTTGACCTTAGGACTGGCTCCTTTTTCACCAGAACCCCATCTTTTAGGAAAACTCCGATGGTTAAATGGAGATGCCTCCGGAATGCAAGCTCTAGATTATTTTGATTTGCTACTACATGGAGCTCCCTGGGTTTGGTTCTTAATTAGTTTTTCTCAAAGGAGTATTAGTTTCGTAAAAAAGAAGTATTTTTAATTAAAAAACAATTTATGGCTACTTATGAATGTGCGTCTTGTGGAATGGCAGTTAATGCCAGCTGCGCAAAATGTGACAAATTCTTAGAAAATGACCACCTTACCCTAGACGATGGTACAGTCGTTCAAATTTCGATTTGTAGAGACTGTGAAGGAAAAATCAAATCCCCCCAATGTTGTGGTGCAGACATGAGCTGTGTGCTATAAAAACTCTTCCTATTCCTAAATCGTTTTGAGAAATGGCAGGTATTCCAGTGCAAAAAAACACTAAGGAGATTACCCCATTAGTGACTGGACTTTCATGGCCAGTCCCATGTCGCCGCTTATCTTAATTTGTCCTCCCATAACGGCCATCATAGGATTGATCTCCCCATCTCTAAGCTTTTTAAGCACCTCTGCAGTAAGGCTTATAGTACAATCTGCCGGACCATCTGAGGCAGAAACGGTATTGGTATCTGAAGTACCATCGATTAAAATTCCAACTCCATCAACTTCAAATTTCAAGGTTCCACCAATAGGTTCAGCTGATACTGCCTTTTTTTCAAATTGGGAAATCATATTTTCTAGACTCATTTGTTCTTGTTTTTTATCAAAAGTAAAAATAAAAAATGACACCATGTCATTTTTTTACTTAGTTTAGTAATTCAAATTTATACATAATGAATTACCGACTAAAAAAAGTAGCTGTATTGGGTTCTGGAGTTATGGGATCAGGGATTGCTTGTCATTTAGCTAATGTTGGGATGGAAGTCTTGATGTTGGACATAGTACCTTCCGACGCTGATAAAACAGAGATATCTAGAAACCGTTTGGTTAATACTGCTTTACAAACTGCGATTAAATCAAAACCTGCGCCCTTGTATGATGCTGCATTTGCCTCACGTATAAAAACAGGAAATTTTGATGATGATTTTGAAAAGATAAAAGAAGCCGACTGGATCATTGAGGTGGTTGTAGAACGTTTGGACATCAAAAAACAAATCTTTGAAAAGGTAGATCAACATCGTAAGCAAGGCAGTTTAGTTAGTTCAAATACCTCAAGTATTCCAATTAAGCTCTTGGCAGAAGGACGTTCAGATGATTTTAAAACACATTTTTGTGGGACGCACTTCTTTAATCCCGCACGTTATTTACGTCTTTTAGAGATTATTCCTACAGCGGAAACTCAGGCCACAGTGGTTGCCTTTTTTATGGAATTCGGGAAAGTGACTCTTGGAAAACAAACGGTATTGTGTAAGGATACCCCCGCTTTTATTGGCAACCGTATAGGAGTGATGTCGGGTACCGAAATTACATTCTTAACAGAGAAGTACAGTTTTAAAATAGAAGAGGTGGATGCGATGACGGGTTCTTTGATTGGCAGACCCAACACAGCAAGTTTTCGCCTACAAGATTTAGTAGGGCTAGATACAGGCGATAATGTAAGTCGGTTTGTGATGGAAAACGTTGAGGGGGATGCTTACATTGATGCGTTAAAAGAAAAACCCGAACCCAAATTCATGCGCTTTTTATTGGATAATAACTTTTTAGGAAACAAAAAAGGGAAGGGGTTTTATGAAAAAACGAAAGAAAAGGATGCTAATGGAAAAACGATTATCAATGCTTTAAACCTAGAAACTTTAGTATATGAACCTTCCATTCGACCTAAAATGGAATTGGTAAAGACAGCAAAAGGGATGAGCCTAATGCACAAGCGAATACAATATTTAGTGGATGGCGATTCGAAAGAACAAAACTTTTTTAAAGACTATTTTGGAAC
>Ga0233395_1000337_pt1 | contig 24461 bp, 30 predicted proteins | sample 27DmetaG_FD_186029 | JGI IMG/M metagenome (GOLD analysis project Ga0233395, IMG submission 186029) | Seawater microbial communities from Monterey Bay, California, United States - 27D | ecosystem: Environmental > Aquatic > Marine > Coastal | place: USA: California | collected 2016-10-12 | reverse complement strand
ATAGTCGGCCTGTTCAACGGTCAAAATTCTGTTTTCGGGTTGGCTTGTAGCGCTATTATATTTTATTTTTAATTCATATTGTGAGGTATTTATTAATAATTTACGGTCGCCGTCGTTACCGGCTAACATTCCGCGTATCTCTTTTATACCTAACAAATCTATATTAATAACCGACGCCGTTTCAAATCCGGCCGGGTTCCAATCGTTAACGGTTGCGTTTAATTGTGGCGGCGAAATTTTAACCGGAATAATACCAAAGTATAAACGTAAATTAACAACTAAACCCCCGTTAATATCGGTTATTTGTATAATTCCGTTATCTAAATAGTTTTGTATTTCGCTATTCGCTACAACGTCCGAAATGGTAAATTTGCCGTTTATAGGATCAAAAATATTAACAGTTGCCCCGGCAGAAATTTGTAGGCCGTCCAACGTTAAAAAAATTATATTTGCGCCGCTTAAATTTGTTATATTAAATTGTGTCATTTTTTAAGGTTTTTCCATTGCCATACAAACCCAACGCTGTATTAAAATGTCATACATTATATTAACCGTACTATTTTTTTTAATTGCAAAGGTTTGGTTTTCCGGGGTTAAAATTCTGTTTTGTGGTTGGCTGCCGCTTGCGTTATATAAAAGGCTAACTTTTCGGTCGTTGGTTGCGTTTCTTATTATTTTCATATCGCCGTGAAAGGTAGCCCCGAAGCCGCTAATAAATTGGTCCGTCGGTCCGGTTGTCAAATTTACATAGCGCGAATTTTCCCAACCTAACGGCGTAAAATTGTTTTCGGTTTGTGTTATTGCCGGGGGGTAAATTTCGGTTAAAATTTGGCCAAAAATTGGCGTTAAACTTCTTATAACTAAACCGTTTTGTTCGCTGCACCTAATACTAAAACTTTGTAGTAGTGTTTCCAATTCTGTATTATTAACAATATCCGACATTTTAAAACCGCCGTTAATTTCGGCGAAAACATCTATATTTAAAGCGTTACCGGCTAAAATAAAATTATCTAAACTTCCAATTATAATATTTGAAGCCGTTAAATTATTTATTTTAAATTCTGTAAATTCAATCATTTTTTAGGCTTTTGTAATTATTGCGTTTGCTTCAAATATACGGCCCGTTCCGCCGCCGTCGTTGCTTAGTTCAATTTGTATAGTATTGTTACCCGGGCTTAATGTCGTTTGTTTATTAATGTTAATATAAAAAATATTTGCCGTGTCTTTGGGTTCGTGTTCGTATGGTTGCGAAAATAAATTAATACCGTTAATTTTCGGGTTTATTACTACGCGTCCCCCGGTTGATGTATTGGCACAAATTACGCTAAATTGTACATTATAGGCCCCCCCGTTTGCGCTTATTACGTTGTTTATTTCCGTACCATTTTGCGCAAAAGTAAAATATTCTTTTGGTGTGGTCGTGTTTTCGTCAATCGTTTCAACCCTTTCTAAATAAAAACTTTCAACAACGCCGCCGCCGCCGCTTATACTCTGATAGGTGGCCCCGTCCCAACGATAAGCAATATTTGTATTATCGTCTATATATATTATATTTTCTTCCCCCGTTACCGGGAACGCCGCTATACTTGGGTATGTTTCTACGTTGTTTATTGTAATGCTAATCATTGTTAGGCTTGTTTTTTAGTTAATAAAACGGTACCGGTACCGTTGAAAGTTACGGCGTTAGTGCTTATATTGTCGGCCTCGAATTCAACGCCATACGTACGGGCGCCGCCGCCTAAATTAAACGGATAAATAATACTATTACCGTCTATCGTTACCGTAATAGCCCCGGAACAAACAAAACTAAGTTTTTTCCAACCGCTAACAACAACCGCCGCCGGGTTTATTATTTGTTCTTGGCTTGGGGCGTTTGCGCCCGTTATTTTTTGTAATTCGGTTAACTGTAATTGTTGGTTTGCCGCGCTTGCATCGCCGCCGCCGCCGCCGCCGCCGGCGCTTGTTACTTGGTTGTTAAAATATATATCGTTTAGCTTGTTTGCTAAATCGTCTAATGTACCGGAAAATAAAACCGGGGCGCCGCCGAAATCTTGCGTTTTTATAGTTCCGTCGTTGGTTATTATTTGCGTCGGTTTCCCTTCGGCGTCTAATATATGCAAGGTATCATCTAACGGGGTTTTATGTTGTACCTTTGCGACACAATAAACGCCTAAAGAATTTATAATTTGTTCCCCGGCCGCGCGTGTGTCATCTATAATATTAACAACGTTTGTAAGTTTCTGTATTAAAATTGCCATTGTATAAAGTTTATAATTTTATTATTATTTGATAACCGGCATTAACAACGCCTTGAATAATATCTTTGGTTTTTAGATCTAAATTTATTTGTAAATTTTCCGGTATTATTGCCGTTAATTTGCTTTTTTCTATTGTTGCCGTGCCTACTTGTATAATTGCCGTTTTTTCGCCTTCGTTTTCTTTTATGCCGTTATATATGGTTTGACTAATTAAGCCGGTATTTAGGGCGTTTAATTGTAAATTAGAATAATATTTACAATCTTTTTTAAAGTCTACTTTTAAAAGTTGTACTATTTCGGCCCCGTTTTCGCTAATATCTAAAAAGCCAAAGCCCAAAGGCGGTAAAATTTCGGTTTTGTTTCCTTTTTGAATATACATTAAAAAAGCGGTTTAAGTTGTACTTGAAATTCTGTAAAAATATTAAACCCGGTATTAGTTGGTAAAGTAAATTTAACAGTATTAACGCCTAAATTTGTAAGCGTGAAAATTTGCGTACCAAATACCGAGGCACTACCGGGCGTTATTAATGGAAAATTTGCAACCGTTACGCCGTTTAGTTGGGCTTCGGCCGCGCCGGCGGCGGTAATATCGCCGTATGTAGAATACAAACCGCCAAAGCGTTCATAAGTCCAAAATATACTAAATTCATAGGGCGTCGAACCGGTAGTAAAGTTTAGTACATTGTTAGAATGAATTACGGCCGCTAATTCAGACGGTCCAAAATTAAAATTTAACCGGTTTTCGGTGGCCCTAAAGTTTTCGCCGGTATAACCGCCGGCCGTGGTAATTGCGCCGGCATACGCCTTTTCTACGTTGTCGGTAACATCAATAGTATAAACATTACTAAACGGTGTTGTACTATCTAAAGTAAACGCCGTTATTAGGCTAGAAGTGGCGCCTATTTGTTCAATGCTTTGTAAGGTGTTAAGCGTGTTTTTTTCTTGGGGTGTGGCTTTACCGAGAGTTCTAAGGCCATAAATACCGGTCGTTGTGTTTTGCGTTTCGGCCCGGTGAAAAGCGCCGGCTATTGTATAAACTAAATTCATTGTCGAACTTTGGGTCGCGCTGCCGTCTATGCTTAGATCAAAACGCAATTTTACGGCCCTTGTTTCGGTTTCGTCACTTAGGTAGCCGTTAGCTTCGGCAAATGCCTTTTTAAAAAAGGCTATTGTTAAACCGTTGCCAATAGTTACCGCGCCGCCGTCGAAAAAATTATAAATTGCTTGCGTGCTTTGCCATTTTGTAGCATCGTTTAAGGTATCGCCAAAATTGCCGCTAAAAAAGCCTATTAAATTAGCGTTATCATCGCTGCTAATAGCATAAACAAACAAATTAACCGCGCCCGAAGTTGCCGGCGTTATGCCGTCGGCTTCGTAATAAAGTTGAATACTAGCAAATTTATCAAAAGTCGTAAAATATTGAAAATCGCCGTTTATGTCGGGGGTCCCGTCGCCGTTATTATCCCAATACGCGCCTTTTTGGGCGTCTAATTCGTAAAAATTCGGCGTTATTTGGCTTATTGGTTCATCCTCAAAATTAATATAAACTAAATTCGTGGGCGTTAGTATTTGGCCTTGATCTTCAATATCAATATTTTTAATATTGTAGGTTTCGCCCGTATCTAAAAACGTTATTTGTTTAACTTCGTGTTTATCTAAAGTTTTTAAAAATTGTAATAAAGGGCTAATAGCTAATACAGATAAATTAAAGCGTTCAATACTTGTATTTTGTACGCGTTCGGTTTGGCCGGTAATATCGGTTTCTGTTTCGATTATATCTTTAAAAGTAGAACGCCCTAAGTCGCCACAAATATAAAAAACGTTTTTATAGTCGTTACCCCAATAACAAGAAAGGCCGAAATCAGAACAACCGGCGCCCGTGGTGGCGTTATTATTATATGCGGTTATTTTTGCGCGCATTTTTAAATTTTTCCTTTTATTATTTAAAAGGCCAAACGCTTAATATTTTGGTTTGGCCTTTTATTAGTTTTTATTTGCTACGGTAGCGGATTTGATACGCGGTCCGGGGCCGTTCTACTTTTCCAAGTAATAACGCATTGCCATTTTTCTACGCTTTCTTCGCCACGTTCTAAAACGGGGCTTAATCTAAATTGTGTGGGTACTATTCCGCCGTCTTTGCCGTATAAATAGCCGCCAACGGTTGAAAAAATAAGATACGGTTTAACCGTTGCGCATTGTAATTTTCTAAGATAATCATAGCTTTGCGCCCCAACGTCGAAAATATCAAAATTTAGCGTAAAAGTAGCCGCTATATCTACGGTATTAAAATTGTTAGTTACTACGCTTTGAAATTCGGGCGTGGGCATATCGCCTTGACCGTAAATTTGTTTTTGTTTTGCGTCGGTTGCGTCCGTGTTATCAATATCGAAATCAGCCACAACCATAGACGGCCCCCAATTTAACGGGGCGGTTCCTAGTGTTGGGTGCCAAAGTATAATACTGTTTATTTCACTTTGTACTATATTGTCGTTGCAATTTTGGCTTATTATATCCATTGCGCCTAGTGCGCCGTCGGGACAAGTTACCGTACTGCAATCAATGCTAAAAATATTTATTGCACTCATTTTAAAAGTTTTTTTTTATACTAAAATTTGGCCCTTAATTAGCCGTTTATTTTTTTGACATATTAAACAGTCGGAAACATCCGCCGGCATATAATAAACAAGGTTATTAATAGCGGCCCGGTAAATTTTTAAATAGTGGTTTTTAATTTGGTATAGCTGCTTAGGATCCAAAACCATAGTATAATGATTTATTCGCCCCGACATTAAAATACTATCAACTAAATTAAAAATCGCTTTTGCTTGTAGGCCGTCCGCTAAGGCCATCCCTAACATTAAACGTTGACCGCTTGCAACCGTTACGGCGTCCGGCTTTTGTGCTAAGTCACAAAGCCAACTATAATAATCACAATCTAAAGACGCGTTTAAATAAAGGCCGTTCATATTTGACGAACCGTAAACCGGGGCGGTTTGTAATTCCGCAACCGTGGCCGCTTGGGCGCCGCCTAAGCACATAGTTTGTAAATATGGATTATTCCTATATTTTGCGGCGTTGCTGCATTTGCAACCGCGTTCTATTTGGTTGCTAACGGGACGCGCGCCGGGCGGTATTGTATAAGTAATATAAAACCGTTCGTTTAAATCGCTTCGTATGTCGCCCAAATCAAAAATAAAAGGCGCCGCAAAAGTAGCCGTAAAATATTGTTTATTTGCCGTTACATTTGCGGTCGCCGTCGCTTTTGGCGTGGTAAAGTCTAAGTTTGAATAAATATTAATATCTATATTTTGGGGCGTTGTTATACCGTCCCAAAATGCAATTTGTACCGCGTCTATTCTTAATTTAGCGCCTCTTATTTCGTAGGGTTCCAACCATACGGCCGCCGTGGTTGCTTTTACCGTTTCGGCCTTTTTATAGTAGTTATCGCCAATATTCGTGAACGGTAAAAATTGCTCCGCTTTTACTTGTTTAGTAGCAGCCAAATAGTCGCTTAAAAAGTCCCGGATTGCTTGCGTCCGGGCGCCTAATGCTAGGGACCAAACGCCGCCGTTTTCGCAATCGGCGGCGCTATTAGTCCAACGTACCGGTACCGTGTCCGGCTGCATAACATAAAGGCCGCTTTTACTTTCGTTTAATTCGTTAAAATTAACCGGTTTTTGAGCGTCCCAACAATTACAAGGCGTTGCGCTTAATCCAATAATATTATTTAAACAATCTAAAGACATTTATTTTTTTTATGCTTTATCTACGCGAATAATTCCGGTATTGTCGCCAACGCTTGGCACTAAATCGAATAAGCCCACCATATCCAACTCCCAAACGTGGGTCAAACTTGGTTTGCCGTATTTTGTGGCCGTCGTGTCGCAATTCTTTTGGTATCTTACGTCAATTTCAACCGGTTGTAAAACGCCGTCGTTTGCAAATTGTAAAGCCTTCATATTGCCGCTAGCGTCTTGATATTGATCGAAAAAAGTAAGCGGTAATTTGAAGTTTGTTGTGTTGTTCGTGTCGCCTATCATTTCGCCTTCGGCTGAATAGTCGGCCATAAAATAGCTTACTAAAGCGTTAGGGTCAATTAAATAAACAACTTCGGCGCCTACTAGAACATCTAAGGCATCTTCATCCCAAAAAATTTCGCGGCGTTGGAACGTTAAAGAGTAACTTCTTTCGTTATCGTTGGCGGCGTGGTCGCGTGCTATATCGTAAGGAACGCGCAAAGATTTTCCCGAAATAATATAATAATTATTTGGTAGACCTTTAACCCGGGCCAATTGGTCGAAAATTGCCAAAGTATCGGCCGCGCCTTCGCCGGACCAAAATTGAGCGCCGGAAATTGTATAATTGGCGCCAACTATTGTAACATCATCCGGTAAATTTGCCGCGCTTGCTACGCTTTTATTAGCTTCTAAGCTATTAATTACAGTAGCGTTAAAGCCTTGTACCATCATCGACATTTTGTGACCAAGTAAAAAAGCGGTACGGTCTACAAATTTGCTAAAATTGTCACAATCTTTATCATTTAATTGTATTTTTTCTTTAATAAAAACATTAAAGTCGAAATCTTGGGCGGCCGTACTCATTGTATCGCCGGTTGTTAATTGACAATCGGACGCAATCGGCGTCGCGCTAACAGTTGCGGCGCTTGTATCATCCGCTACGTTATAAATTACTTTAACCCCCGTGCAAAGATCGCCGGCGCCTTCGTATAAAGGTAAAATGTTAGCCGTTTGTTTTTCAAGTACGGCCGTTGCTGCTACGGGTACGTTTGTTAATTCCGGGTTTACCGTCGCTTTGCTTTTGAATATTGTGTCTAATTTAGCGCGTAAAATTGGAATAACCGACGCTGTGAAATCATTTGCCATTTTTTAAAAATTTTGATTTAATATTAATTTTGTTCGTGGTTAATTATCATTTGTTCCTGTATAAAATTTGCCTTTTCGGTGTCGCCCGAATTTAACGCCCTTTTAAAATCTTCATAACCTAAAGTTTTTAATTGATTAGGTGTAAACCCGTGCGCGTTTCCGCCTTGGCCTTTATCGCTTGGAACAAAAGTATTTTTATTTTCTTTTGTTGTTTGGGGCTGCAAAAAGTCAACCGGGCTAAGTGTTTTAATATAATCATTAAAAGCCCAATTTTGCGCGGTTTCCTTATTAAATAAGGGCGCGCCGTCGGCGTCTATTAAGACTATTTGCCCGTTTTCTTTTGTAAATTTTAGCGCTTTTAATTCACTTTCTAAAGCGGCTATTTGGCGCGCTTTAATTTGTGGGTTTGTGCTAAAATTTGCCCCGTTTTGGCTTAGTACGTTCATAGCTTCGGCCTTTATACTTTGCAAATTTCTAAAACTATTAAATTCGTTTTTAATTGCTTCGGCTTCGCTTGCGGCGGCTTTTAGGCCGTCTATGTACGTTTTTACCTCGTTACTTTGTAACGCCTTTTGTAATGTAATATTTGTTTTGTCCGCCGTGGTTGGTGGGGCTTTGGTGTATTTTTCCCGGTGTTGTACGAATAAATCTTCTAACTTTTTGCCGGTTATATCTTCGTTAAATACTTCAGACCAAAGCCGTTCGACTTTTTTACTAGCTTGTCTAAACCCTTTGTTTAGGCTTTCGTCTCTTAAATCGTTATACCTTTTTACGGCATAGGGCTTTAAAAAGCTAGTTAATTGATCGGCGTTTTGTATTTCGTTTTCCCCTATTTTTTCTAATAGGTCCGTAGGCGTGGCGCCTAAAATATCGGCCGTAATGTTTACGACGTCCTTTATATTAAATTGATTTTCCATAAATATACTATTTTTTTATTTTAATGTTTCAATTTTCCTAAATTATTTTTCTTTTGGTTCGCCTTCTAACATATTCGGCGTCGGCGTTGGCGGTTTCTTGGCTTCTATTTTTTTAAATTCATAGGCCCCCGGAAACATTCTATTAATTTTCTGTTTGTCCGCTTCGCTGCATTTTTGCCAATCGTTACCGGTTGCATTTTTAATAAAGTGCGGTAATTTTCGGTACAAATATTTTTTAGGCTTTGGCATAATTTAAAGTTTTAAGGTTTCTTTTATTAGTTTTTGCGTAACGCCTAAAAGTTTAGCCGTTTCTTTTAAGTCCATTTCGCCCGTAGTTAGTTTATCTTTTGCCGTTTCTATCTGTTCGGGCGTTAATCCTTTTTTAACGGCCTTTTTTACTGCCTTTATAGGTTCGGCCGGGGCTTGCATATTGGGCGTTAATTTAGGTTTACTAAAACGGGTTAAAATTTCGTTTAATTCGTCTTCGATATAGTTAGCATCTATATAAACGAATTTATTAGCCTTCGTTTTTAAAACGCCTTCTATAAATTGAGACGCCCGGGCTAATTGTTCCGGCGTTTTACCTTTGGCCGTGTGCCGTCCAATATCAAAAAACGCTACGTTTTTATTAGTAATTGTATATTTAAACTCGTTAATATCGTAGCTTTGCGGATCTATAAAGCCGTTATTTGCGCGGCGTCTTTTAATCCTTTTTTGTGCGGTTTGTCGGTAGCCTAAAGCGTGCGGAAAATTTACAATTTTTAATACTTCTAAATCCTCTTTACTTAGTTTACTTTTGTCTAAGGTCCATTTTTTAAGGTCCTTACTAATTTTGTGTTTTTCCATTTTTATAAAAATTTAGTTAATCAATAATTTATTTTTTAATTCGTTTAATTTCTGTTTTATATTTTCCGCGTTGTATCAAATATTTATTATCATTCAACGGGAATACTAACGGCGCGTTTTCCGTAGCCTTTAAAATGCCTTTTAAAATAGAATTTTGCCCTACTATGGCGCTTTGTACGCCGTCCCGGTACGCTTGCAAGCGTTCGGCTTTTTGGGCGCTTATATTGGCTTTTAATTGTTTGTCAATGTTTTTATTTTTGCGGCCGCTTTTTGGCATTCCGGAATAGTTAGCGGCTAAAACATCGTCGAAATCAGAAACGGCCACGCCCTGCAAGCCTAATTCGCGCGTTTTTTCTTTTGGTATAATCCATTCGCCACGGTGTACGGTTCCGGCCGTTTCGTACTTTTGGCCGTCCCCCGTATATCCCCCGTCGGCAAAACCGGCGGCGCTTGCGGCTTGGCTTTTACTAGCAATAAAAGAAGCCAATAAAACGCCGCTTAAGGCCGTGGCTAAAGCTACGCCAACACCAAACGGCAAACCGGCCAAAGACGAATACAACGAACTTATAGAAGTAATTAGGTTACTAGCTTGTAAGGCCGTATCAATAGCGAATTGAGCTTTTGCGGCTTGTTTCTTTTCGGCTTCGGCTTTGTCCCGGGCGGCCTTTTCGGCTTCTAATTGTTCCTTTACTTCTTTTATATTGGATGCCTTACCTAGTTTATTTAATTCTATTTCGTTGGTTAAATCCGATTGAATTTCGCCTATTCTTTGGTTCCTGAAGTCTACTTCTTTTTGTAAGGCTTCTACGCGTTGCGCTACGGCTTTTTGAATTTCGCCGGTAACGGTTTGCAAGGCGCCTTGTACCGCTTTTATATCTTGTTGCGTATCTTCAGGAATGCCTAATAAATCGCCTAACGTTTTAGGGTCGGCCGCTTCGGTTTCGGTGGCTTCTTTTACCGCCACGCCAACGCCGGCGGCCCGGGCTTCTAAGGCTTTTATTTCGGCATCTAAAGCGGCCTTTTGTTCTTTACTTAGGTTTTTATTATTGGCCCTTATTAATTCTAATTTTTGCTTTTGAAATTCTATTTCTTGATTTAACTTTGCGTTGTTTTGGTCGTTGTTAAATTTTTGTATTTCGTCGGCGCTTCGTTCAATTTCGGCGAACTTTTGGCGTTCGCCTTCTTGTTTTGCTGCTAATTCGGCGGCCGTTTGTCTTTGTTGAAATTCTAAAGTATTTTGTAAACTTTCTAAATCTTTGGCGGCCTTTTGATCGTCAAACTTTTTATTAATTTCGGCTAATTCCGTTTTTAATTTTTCGGCGTTCTTTTTTAATAGTTCGGCCCTTTCTTCGTCCGTTTCCGCAATTTTTTCTATTTGTTCGGCTCTAACTTTGGCGGCTTCGTTTGCCGCGTTTAGTTCGGCTTCGCGTTCGTTGGTTATTAATTCAGCTAGAACGGCGGCCCGGGCTTTAATTTCGGCGGCGTTAAATTCGGCGTTTAAATCGCTTATATCTTCTTTTAAAACTTCTTCGCTTTTAAGTAAGAAATTATTTAGTCTTGTGTTGTCTGTTATTATTTTTCTTGCTTGGGCGTCCCGGGCGGCGGCTTGGTCTTTTAGTTGTTGTATTTTTTTTTGCCGTTCGTCCCTTATAAGGTCGGTAAATAATTTATTAGCGGCTTCGGCATTTTTTCGGGCTTGGTCCGCGACGGCTTTGTCCGCTTCTTTTTGTTTGTCCTTTTCGGCGGTTTGTTGTTTGGTTATTTGGTTTATTTTTTGCTCGGTTTTTAGTTTTTGCGCCGCTAATTTTCCGGTAACTTTTCTAATTTCGGCCTCTTCTATCTTTAATTTATTGAGTTTATTTTCCTCTTCTAAAAGTTTATCGGTATCTACCACAAATCCCTTTAAAAATTTGGATTCGCCTTTTTCTAAATCCTTAATTACTTCTTTTTGATCAATAATTTTATTATTTATTTCGGTTCGTTTGTCTAATTCCGCGTTTAATTGTTGTTGTAATTTATTTCGTTTTGTAATATTAAAATTTGTTAACGCCGTGGCCTTTTCGGCGCCTTCTAAGCCTTCTATTTCTAATAATTTGTTGCTTTCGAACGCGGTTGCTAATTCGGTACTTAAACCCTGTAAACTTTCTTTTAATTTTTCGTTTTCTTCTACCGCTTCGGCGTTATTTTTACTAAAAAAACTAACGGCCAAAGCAGCCGCGCCGGCCGCCACGGCAAACGGCCCAAACGGCGTACCGGCCAATAAAATTCCAAAGCGGCCCAATTGCGAAGCGGCCCGGCCCCCGGAACCGGCAAAACGGCCCAAAGCCCCGACGCCACGGCCGGCGCCACGGGTAAAACGGCCCAAACTTCGGCCGCTTTTTTTAGCGCTTTTATCTAGTTTATCAACTTGTTTTGATGCTTCTTTTGTGGAACCGCCTAACCTTTCGACAGGGCCGCTTTCTAGGCCTTCGCTTATGTTTTCGCTTACGTTCGACATTGTACCGCCTAAGTTTTCGGCTTGGTCGGCTATATTGTTAAAACTTTCTATTATTTCGCTATCGTCAACTACTATTTTTACTTCTATATCGTCGGCCATTATTTAGATTTTAATTTTTTTTCTAATCGTTTTAAAACTTTGTAAAAGTCTATAATATAAAGTTTTTTTAAATATTCGGGATTATAACTTGTATTGTTTACTAATAAATCTAAGCTATCAAAAACATAGTTTTCGTTTTCTTCTATTTTATCAATACAATTAACTTTACCCCGTTTAAAATAAACGTTTTTATAGCGCCCGGCGTTGTCTTTTTTCGATTTTTTTAAAAAGCCGTTTAGCTTTCGTTTATAATCGTTTGTGATTCTTGCGATGTTCCGAGCGCCAAACCGAAAAAATCGACGGCCCTGTAATTTTCTTTAACCCAATCGTTTATCTTTTCGTCGGCTGCTTCAAAATTCCACGCGTTTAAATCTTCGTTTTCGCGAATAATAAACAAAGTACAAATATAATAAGCGGCCGGGTAACGGCTTGTTAATTCGCCTTTAAAACTATCTAAATTATTCATACAATCGCGTAGTAATGTATTCATATTTTTGGCCCAATCATCGCCGGTCGCTTGCATTAATCTTATGATATTTTCCCAAAGATCAACAAAGCGCTTTTTTATTGCCGTGGGCGTTTGGTTCAAACTGAAAGCCGTTTCAATATTATGATAGGCTATTTGCCTATCTATGTTAAAAACTTTGTCCGGCGGCATAACAATATATTTTGTTCCGTTGGCTATAAATTCGCTTTTAAATTTACCGTTTACTATTAGGCTTTTAGGCGCGTTTATAGCTTTTATTTTTTTCATTGTTTCCGCGAATTTATCCGCTAAAATATCCGACATTTTTTTAATTTTAATTAGTTAATTTTCCTTTTTTCCTTTACTTGTAAAATAATACTTTTACCGCTGCCATTGTACAAAATGGCGTAAAAATTAAAGCGTATAAAAATATATTTTTTAATTGATCGTAATTAATAAAAACGGCGGCAATACTAAGCCAACCGGCAACACAAAAAGAACAATTTAAAAGCGTTTCTAATTTTGCCGGGTAATACTTCGGCAAAAAATCTAAAAGGCCATAATTTGCCGTTAATTTTTCAACGTAAACCCAACCAATAGACGCGCAAATAAAAACAATTTTTAATATTAATATATCATTCATAAAAATACGGGGCGGCGGTCCATTCCGGACCGTTTAAAGTTCTTAATATTTTTTCGTGGTTTTGTTCCGTGTATTGGCTTAGTTGTTCGTGTTGTTTGTGGTCGCCTTCAAATAGTTTTATTACTAATTGCGTACCGCTTAAATTGTACCTTTGTGTTTCGGGCGTTCCAACGCTAAACGCTAAAATTTCGGCCTTTTTAGGGTCGTTTGAATTAATTGTATAATATCTATTATGAGACATAAAAATAAACGTTTAAAATAGGTTAAAAAGGCTTTTAAGCATATACCAAAAAAAAGCCAAACAAGCCAATAAAAGGCTAATAGTATTTTTATATTTTTTTATTTGTTTCATTATTCGGGGCAATCGTTTAAAATGTCGTCTGATTCCATATTTACCGAAGTATAACCGGCCGTTATTCCGGTTAAATCCGGTATATTAAATTGAGTTCCAAATGTAGCGTTATTTATATCTGTATCTAAAACTAAATTAGTAGTTTGTACCGGGCTTTGTTGTATTGTACCGCCGTTGTATTGCGTGTTTACTTCGGCCGGTGTTAATTCGACATTCCAAACCCGTGTTTTTGCTATTTGTGCGGCACTAAAAAAAGTATCTTGGCCGCCTATTTGTAAAGGTTCGTTATTTGTTGTTACGCCGCTTAAATTATTGCTTTGTATTGTTTTTGGTGTAAGAGTATTATCAATATAAAACTTTACGCCGTTTGCATCACTTGAGCCGCCGTAAGTTAAAACAATATGATACCATACGCCCGTACTTAATGATTGTGTAGAATTGACTATAAGTAAACTTGAATTTGAACTTGCAAATAAAAATCTTAAATTGTTACCAAGAGTTGAAAGATAATAAGCTCTAACATCTGTAGGAGTAGGTCTTGCCCACTTACTAACAATAAAGCGGCCGCCCGTTAAATCATCAAATTTTACCCAACTTTCAATACTAAATGCGTTTGACGGGTTAAAATCAAAAGCTGAATTATTAGTACAATTTATAAATTCATTAACCCCGTCAAAACTAAGGCTTTTGCATAGTTGATTTTCGGGTATTTGGTTAACACAATCTAAGGCGGCGCCGGTTGGGAAAATTCCGCCTTTGCTTAAACATTGCTCTAATGTGAAATTAACATCAATAGCGTAAAAGTCGAACGGATAAAGGTAATAGTTTTTTATTTTGGGGTAATCGTAGCCGCCAAAAATTGTATTTATATCTTGTTTTACTAGGCCCTTCGGTTCAATCCAAAGTAAAGAATTTTGATAAATGCCGCTTTGTATTTTGCCGCGCGTTGTTAATATTTTTTCTAGTATTGGTATTGTATAAATCGCGCCGTTACATTCATCTAAACCCAATTTAGCAAGGTTCAACCAAACAACCAAACGCGCCACGCCCTTAAAACGTTTATTATAAAAGTCGTTTGTTTTAGTAAATCCGGCGTTTGTCATTGGTTGAATTAATTCCCAATAAATAACGCTTTTTTTTGTGTCGTCGGGTACTAATTCGTTATATAATCCAACGTTTGCACAATCGCCGTTAACTACGTTACAAGCTACCGGGTAGCGCTTTACTATTCCGGTTTCGCTTTGGTTGTCTACGGCTATATTAATCGTTCTAACTATGCCGGCGTATTTATCCGCGAAATCTAAAGCCGTTATTTGTGGGCTTAAAATCGTATCTATTAAATAGCGTATTTTCATAGGTATTTATTTATTATTTTTGTTATCCGTTCCTCGTGGGCTTCTTTAATAAATTGCCTTTCGTTTTCGTTGGTTTCTAATATGTTACCGTATCGCGGTTCCTGCCATTCTTGTATATTTTGGGCGCGCGTGGTTTGGCCGCCTATTGTTACGGTCGTTGTTGCTTCAGTACTTTTTACAGAATTAACGCCCGTATTTCGCCACATATCGCCCGTAAAAGTAAAATTTATGTCGTTGGGGTCTTGGTTATTTGCTTCTTTAAAATCCGCGTAACTTTGGAACCAATCGCCCGTTTTTATTTTGGTTTCGGCCCCGGCTGAAATACTACGATTATAAAAAAACCATTGCGGAACCAAGGCCCGGCTATATTGGCCAAATGGTTGACCTTCGGCGTTTAGCTTTTCGGTTTGAACGCGGCTCCGTATTAGTGCGGTTGTTTCTTTACCTACTAAAACGCTTTCGTTTTCGCGTGTTGCGTTTATTTCTTCGGCGGCTAATTTTAGACGTACCGCAAAATTTAAAAAAGACATATTAACAACAATTTTTAGTTAAAAATTCTTCGCTATATAATTCTAAAAAATTTGTTCCGCCGTCACTTAATACTAAATTTATAACCCAACGCCCAACCGGGGCCGGCGTTGTTAGTGTTGTTGTGTCGCTAGTTTCAAAAACTGAATTACTAAGCCCGTTAATTTGTACGCCGGTATAAATAACGGAACCAATAGGCGGATTAAAAACGCCGGTAAAAATGTTATTACCTTTAGTTTCTAAATATTGGAACGTGGTAATAGTGTTATAAATACCGTCTAAAAATATTTGAAACGTTGGTATTTTGTCCGGTGGTACGGACCAAAGGCCAATATCACTATTAAATTCGTTAGAATAGGCGCTAAATATATTACTTTGATCTTTATAGAACGGTAAACCGCCGCCGCCGTGGCTTTTGGTGCTTCTATTTATAATGTTTAAACTAGACATATTTTAATATAGTATTTCTAAGCTAATAAATCCGCTTTTAGGGTTAAAACTTGCGGCCCTTAATTGGCCATTACTAAAATTATTACCTACAAAACGCGAATAAGGCGCAAATAAAAAAAAGCAGCATACCGGAACCGTAACCGTTTCTAATATTTTAACCGGGCGTTTATTGTTAAATTGTTGATTAATGAAGTTAATTGATCCGCTATCGAAAGGCCTATAATAAGGCCAAAAATTAGCGTGTAAATTTGCCATACCTTGCGGTACATTTGGCCTATAATCGCCCGTAATTGCGCCGTTTTTGGCCCTTAATCCGTCCGGCGCTAAGCTTTCGGGCGTTATCATTGCCACGCCGTCGGCCGGGTATTCGTCCGGGTCGCTTATTATTGTTTCAATTTCACTATAATATTTATCTGTATTGTATGTTTTTACATTTTCCCCAAAAAAAGAATTATAGGTAATATTTACCCCGGTAAAATCTATGCTATTGTCTAAACTTGGGAACGCTTCGGCCTTTGGTAAATCGCTATTATCTAAGCTATATTTATTTTTTAATTTGGTCCATTTGCCGCCGTTAATTTGCGTTAAATTTGTTACGCCTTGCGTAGTTAGGTCGTTGTAATGTTCAATAATTAGCCTTTTTGTACCTTCGTCAATACGCCAAAAACAATTTAATTTGCTGCTTATATAATCGTTTAATATACTTTGTAGTGTTATTAGTTCGCGCGTTGCCGGTTCGGTTGCGGCCGGGTCTTTAATGTCGCTTATTGCGTGCATTTGTACGCCTTCGGTAGGGCTTGGGGTTTCACCCGTAACCGGGTTAACTGTATTAGTCAAAAAATTACTTTGCAAATCTAATTCGGGGCAATATTCATTTAAGCCTTTATTTATTACATCTAATAATAAACGGCCGTTATCTAAATTAATATTGCCTTTTGGTATTGTGTTTGTATCAATCCAAAACCCTATATTAACTGTAATAATGCTACCAAAAACACCCATTAAAAACCAATTGCCCGGTATTGTAGGCGTTGGCGGCGGTAAACCCGGGCCGGCGCTTACGGTATCGGTAAAAGACAAAGAACACGCAGCCGGGTCGTCGAAAATTGGCGGTTTACGATACCAAGTTATTAAATTTTTAGTAGTGCAATTATTAAATAATATTTGCCAACCGGCCCCGGGGGGCGCTTGCGGTTCGCCGCCTTGGCAGTAAGTTGTTTTTAATTCCCTTACAAATACATAAAAAGCCAAAAAAGGCGAAGCGCCGCCACAATAAACCGGGGAACCGAAAAACGGCGCGTTTGCTGCTTTGGTTTCTATCTTATATTCATATTTAGAAAAATCTTTACTATAAACAGAACTAACTATATTTATAGCCTCTAAAAAATTATATTCGCGGTCGTAATTGTCGGTCAAACATTGGTATAACGTGTCTTGTTTTGGGCTAACTTCGGCCCGTTTTTCGTCGGGGCTAAAATTGCAATCAAAATGCGTAAAATATAAATTAAATAACAAAAATTCGCCTTCGGGGCAAAATTCTTTTATAGTTAATTCTATTTTTTGATACTTATTAAAACTTAAAATATAATCAAATGCAGCCCCGTTAAAATTTATTGAACCGTTAACGCTTTTGCTAAAATGATAGGCCCCGTTTTCGCGGTTTAAATTATAGTCGAACGTAAAGCCGCCGGTATTAGTTGGCGTGTATTCGTAGCCGTTTAAATAATATTTGTATATCGTAGACATTTTTTATTTATCGTATTTTGATTTTTCAATATTAGGATCAATCCTTTTTGCTAATTCGTAGCTAATCCAATCTAAATTATGCCGGCAATTATAGCCGCCCAAATCTACTAAAATATTATTATCTTCTTTTCGTCCGGACCAATTGGCCGGCGTTGTATTCCAACTTAAAACAGTTTCCCGGTTAAATACTTTTCCGTTTCTTTGGTCGCAAAAATCGCGCGTTGTCTTTATTTCGCCCCCGGCATAAATAGCGTAGTTTAATTCCGCCGCTTCGCTGAATTGTTGGTCTAATTCGCGGGTATATTTTTGTAGTTCGTCGGTACCGTTTCGATAGTGGTAATTTTCTAAAAGGCCAAATTTATCTTCTTTGCCTTTTATTTGTTCGGTTAAAACGCTTTTTAATTGTGTTACATTTTGGCCGCTTATAATGCCTTTTTTTATTGTTTTTTGTATTTCGTTTGCTACTTGGTTATTATCAAATAAATCATCTATAAAACCGTCCGTTATTGTTTCGCCCCGGTTTAATATTCTTTTTTTTGCTGCTTCGGTTGGGTTAAACGGCGTAAAATAGTCTACGGTTTTATTAGTTAGCTTTTTAAATTGTTGATCGTAATAATCAAACATTGAAACATTAACAACCTTTTTAATAAACCGCTTTAATCCGCCGGCCTTGTTAGCCTTCTTTAAATTGGCGTTTGTGTTTTTTATTGTGTTGTTTTCGTTTATCTGTAAACTAGGTAAAAAATAATTTAATACATAGGAATTTAAGCGCCTTTGCATAGCCGAAGCCTTAGATAATAGCCCTTTTTCACTTTTTCGTAATAGGGCGGCCCGTTCCCGGGCTTTTTTTCTTAATTCCGTAACCGTTGGCGGCATTAATTAATATTTATTTGTTCGCTAAAATCCCGTATTTGTCGGGGGCTATTGTCCTTTATTAATTGGTTCGCGTATGTTTGGGCCTTTGCCGTAATTATTGCCTTTTGTCGGTTATAATCTAGCATTAAAAAAGCCGGTTCATTGTTTAAAATATCTTCCGTAATTTCTTTAAAATTCAGATAAAGCGCTTTTTGTATTGAAGAATCCGGCAAATTTAATATTATTTGAGCCTTTAATTCGGCCGGTATCGTTGCGAAGGGTTCAAATTTTCGCATAGAATTGTAAACGCTAAAATAGGCCGAATCCGTGCGGTTCTGTTTAACGTTTAACCGCTTGTTTATGTTTTCGATCGCTTCGCTATTGGCGCCGGCTTCTTTTGCTAATTTCAATAAGTTTAACAAATAATCTTCGCTTTCTAAATCGTATTCGTTAGTATATAATAATTCGCTTTTTACGCCGTCAATTTGTAGCGTTTCGGCCATTGTTTCAATAGTAAATAAAAATAACTTTTGCGGCGCCTTTGTAAATTCGTATAAAGAATCTTGGGCGGTATCATAATAATTATTTATTTGTGTAGCGGTTGCGGCGGTTGTTTGTTGGTGGCTAATATCAACGCCGAAAATACTCTCTATAATTTTGGGCGTGTATTCGTTTACGTCCTCTTTTTGTTGTTTTACTATGTCAAACGGTATATTAACGTAAAAAACTAAGTCCTTCGGGCTTATTGTTGTTTGTTCGCCGTCGTCGCTTGGTAGTTGTACTTCGATAACATCCTGACTACTTGTATGTACTTGTTTACCGGTTCCGCTACAAGCCGGGCAATTATCGCCGGACGGGTGCAGCGTGCCGCCGCGGCATATTGCGTGCGTGTCGGTGTCTTGATAATCGCACGGCGTATAATATTGTATTTTTTGTAAAAAGGCGTGCAGCGTTAAGGATAGGTCGTATTCGGAACCACGGTTAACAAGTTGTTTATATTCTTCGGTTGCTTGGTCCCAAAAAGAAACAAAAGTTTTGCCTTCGGTTTTTTTGTCGTAACGATAACCAACGCGCGTAACCGGTACGGCCCCGGTTTCGGACGGCTGAAATAATAAAATATAGCTTTTATCGTTTACCGTTTCTATTGTTTCAAAGGTCCCGGCTTCGTTTGTAAATTGGTCGTAAAAGTTAGAATTTACTAAAATTTGTTCTTCTAATTCTACGGCTAACTCTAAACCTTCGGGCGTAAAAGTATAATAAATTTTTATTTGTTTTTCGCTACTACTTTGGCCGTCCATATATTGGACCGTTTCGCAAAGTTCACAAACACAATAATTTAAAACGCCTTTACTTTGTTTAAAATCTTTTACTTCGTGCGAATTAAATACAAACGGGCTGAAATTATCAACGCCGTTTAAAATAGAGTGCCGCACCCAATAAAAGGCGTTTGGGTCTATATTATTATAAAATAACGCCGTTTCTTCGGACCAAGTTAATAAGCTTTGTCCGTCGTGGCCGTAATTGTTTAAATATTGGCCTATTTCGGCGCTTTTTTGTTCGTCGTCGTGCCTTACATCTAATTTTAATTTATCGGCCCTAAATACGCGCTTAAAAAAGCCCTCTACTTTACCGGCTACGCTTTTAGTTCTGTTTTGGGTAATTTGTACGCGTTGCGCCTTTTGGGCGTCCGTTTCTCGAGGTTTATAATTTACGATCAACTCGCCGTAACCGTCGCCCGTTACAATTTGGTTATAAAAGTGGGCTAATTCACAAGTATAATAATAGTTTTTATGAGTGTAACCGTTTATAACCGCCTTTGTTTTATTGTTCATTTTTTAGCCTTTTTGGTACGTGTCTTTTTGTTTGTTGCCGCGCGTTGTCCGCGTTTAGGGTATTTTGTTTTTTTGTGTTTCATTTTTAAAACTTTTTACTTTTTTTACCGTCACAATTCCAAAGCATACGCGCGAAATCGTTAGGCGTTGCGCCCTTTTTACTGCTTTTAATTCCGGCGGACCTTGTACAATAATTATTGCCGCGCGGCGTGCCGGGTCCTACCTTGTAGCCTTTGGCGCCAAATTGTAAAACGCCCGGGCCGCCGTCCGTTGGTGTGGCTTTGTATTTTTTGCCTTTGGCGGTTCCGGCGCTTATTTTATATTTGCGACCTTTTACGGTTATTGTTTTGCCTATCTGTATCCTACTTTTTGCCATTACTTTTATTTTTTAATCTTTGCTAAATAGCCTAATGTTTCCGGGTAACAAATAAAATATTGAAACGCGTCTAAATGGTGGCCGCGTTCTTCGTAGCCTTCTTTATTTTTCTTTTTTAGTAGCCGGCCGGTTCCGTCTTGTAAACAAAACTTTAAATCTTTTATAAAGTTAATACATTTTTTTGAATTTATTAAAACGCGTACCGGTAGGCCGCCGCTAAACAATAGATTTAAAAACGCCTTACGGCCTAAACTCCCGGGCGCTATATTTTTAAACCGTGGGTTTTGTTTTGGTATTCGTTCCACGCAATTAATAGCGCTTTGTTCTAAGCCTTTTTTAAGATCATAAAAATGCGTTTTTGTGTCTTTTACCCCCAAACGCTTGTTTCCGCTTGCATCGCCGTATAAAAAAAAACCGCTTTGTAGGTCGTAACGTGCCGCAATTTCGGCGCCCAAATTAAAAGCGTCGTTTCGTGGGTGTTCGTTGCTTACTTCGTCTATTACTTTTAGAATCCAATAATCAGTATAACCGGCCCAAAAGCCGCCTTTTATATATTCTAATTCGATTATTAAACCGCTCATATACGGCCGTACGTTAAAATCTACGGTATAATGCAGCGTATTTTTTCCGTCCCTTAAAACATCGTCTTTTACGTGTTTAGCCGGGTTAAATGCGTGCGCGAATAAATCGCCCGTTTTAACGCGCCCCCAACGGCCGCGCTCGTAGACTTCGTAATATGTTTCTGATACGCTAGATAATAGCTTTAATTGGCTTTTATAGTCGTTATCTATAAACCTATTATCTTTGTACGTTGTATTTATTACCCGGGTTTGTAGTTGGGCGCCGCCTTCGGTTTGTCGGGTAAACTGCCAAACTTTGCCCGGTTCCAAGTATTCAAGGTTTTTTATATAGTCCGGCATTTTTGGGCTTAATTGCGGTTCTACGTATTTTTGCAACCAATGGTTACGGTCTACCGGGTTAAAAGAGTAAACGAATTGTAACGGGTGTTTAAAATTGCCGCGTAGCCTTAAATCCAATTGTAAAAAATCGTTTTCCGTTAGTTCGGTTATTTCTTCGCAAAAAATACCGGTTATTCCGCTAATGCTTTTTATTTTTTCGGGATCATCTAAACCTAGCATTATAATTTTATTACCGTTGGGTAAAAATATTATTTCTTTGTCTACTTTGTTGAATGTACAAAAACTATAAAAGCCTTGTTCTTTTATAATTAGTTTTGTTTGTTCAAAAATAGAATCTTTTATAGTCCGGGCTACCTTACGAATAAATAAAAATTTGTGATTTGCGTCTTTTTCGTTAACTAATCGCTTAATAAACATTTGCACGGCATAAACACTTTTACCGGAACCGGCGCCACCGAATAAAGCTAAATAGCGCCCTTTGTAATTAGGGCAATATTTAGAGTATATTTTATTTGTTTTTATTGTACTAATTGCCGTTTTCATCTTCAACAATTTTAAAATTTAAACCGTCAAATTGTTGTTTTATTTCTTTTTTATCGCTTTGGTTTAATCGTTGTTTACCTAGCCAAATCAATAAGCCCCGGTCCCCACTTATTGCGCCGTCGTATTGGGCTTTTAATAGGGCTTCGTTTCCGGCTTCGCGCTTTTCTCTTAAATAGGCGGAAAAATCGACTTTTTTATCCTGTTTGCAATGGTCGTATAATGTTTCCGGGTGTATGCCTAACATTGCCGCGCATTGTACGCCGTTTGCCCCGGCTTTAAGTGCTGCATCTACGCGCGCCCAATTTATAATGATCTTTTTGCGTCCGGCGTTACTTTTCTTTTTTCCTTTCATATTTAAAATTAGCCGTTTATTAATTCGTGTAAATTTTCGCCGTTTTCGTAAAGTTCTAATATTTCGGCGTATTGGTGTTCTTTTATATTCCGGCTAACTTCTAAATTAAAAGTTTTAACACTACTTAAAAATAATTGTTGATCGTAATTAATAGCGCCGTTTTGTTGTACTTTGTATTCTAATTGTTCGGCCACATCTTTTAAAAATTCCGACAATTTCAAGGCGTTTAATACCGGTAAATTTATACTTATATCGTTCATTGTTACAATATTTTAAAAACGGCGGTTCAATTAAAAACCGCCGTAACATAAACAACTAAAAAAAATCCTTTTTTATTTCGTTTGTTGGCTGCTTATTGCCTTTTCTATCGTTTGGATTAAATCCATTAACAGACGCCCGTAAGCAAAAAAGCGTTTAAAAGGTCCTAGCTTTTTAATATCCTTAATTTTTTCTATTAAGGCGCTTTGGAATTCTTCTTGTTCTTTTAAAAGTTTTTCGTTTTCGTTTGTTAATACGTCGATTTTTATTTTTTGTTCTTGTATTTTTTCTAGTGCCTTATTAATTTCCATTTTTAGCGGTTTTGTTTTGTTCTTTTATGTGGTTACTTAGAATAATATTTAGATAATCATTTAAACGGCGGTTATTCGCTTCGGATAACTTTTTTAAGTTGTTTACTAATCCGGCGTTTTGTTTGTTTTCTCTAAAAGTTAATGAGTTTTTTAATTTTTCCTTTTGCATATTTTAATATTTTGTACTATAAAGATACAAAAATTATACTATAAAAGAACAAAAAAGGCCGCCAATATTCCGGATAAAATAAAAGGCGGCCTAAAAAAGAAGAGAGCATTTACAAATATATAATTTTTTACAAAACAAACAAAAAAAGCCGCCACGAATCGCAGCGGCTTAATAGGCTTTATTTAACCAAAGGCCCGGACCTATGCCAATAGCCGGACCTATAACGTTAACCCCCGTTAAACGTTATATTTTAAAATTCCGGTTTATACGGTTTATTTGTTTGGTTTTCTTCGGCTTCTATTGTGTTAAATGTATCTATTAAAGAAACGGCCTTTTTTGCTTTTTTGTATTGGTTCCGTATTACTTCTTTTAAAAATAGATTTTCACTTTGTAGCCGGGTTAATTGCTTTTTTAGTTCGTCCATTTTAAAAAGGTAAATCGTCGTTATAAATATTTGTTTGCGCTGCTACTTTTACCGGTTCTTTTATTGGCGCTATTTCTTCGGCGTTAACCGTTTCGATTTTCCACGCTTGCAAGGTAACAAAATAAACCGTTTTATTTTCTTTGTTGATCCATTCGCGGCCGCGTACATTAAAATAAACTTTTGCCTCAATTTGTTTAGATATACCTTTTAAAAGTTCGGTTTTATCGTTTACGGTTTCAAATTTTATTTTTTGTGGGTACGTGTCGCCGGTTTCTAATATAAATTCTTGTTTGCTAAAACTATCCGTTATCTGTTGTATTGGTAAAACCTTTTTAATAGTTCCGGTAATTGCTAAATTTTCCATTTTTAAAATATTATTTAGTTGTTAATAATTGGCGCCTATCTTTTGCGGCGCTTTCTTTTTTTAATTTGTTCTAATTCTTTTAAATATTGCCTTTCTTGGGTGTCTAGTAGTTTATCAATACGTTTTATTGCTTCGGTTGTTTCCGGGCTAAATTTGGCGGTTATTTCGCTTCTTGGGTGGCAATTATGTTTTATAACGCCCCAAATTTCTGCCGCGGCCGGGTTGTCCGGTTCAGTTCGCATTAAATAGGTTTCTATTTTTGATAATTTTAATCTAAGCATTTAAAAAACGCTTTCTATTATTGTGTTATAAATCCAATCCGCGCAAAGATCGCGGCCGCTTCTAGTTTGTAATATTTGGTTACATTCTTTTTTATTATCCATAAAAAAGCATTCAAATAATACGGCCGGCATTCGTGTTTTATGAATAATTGTAAATTTTTCCTCTTTAATGCCGCGCCAACGATATGAAGGAAAACTTTTTTTATATTGTTTTTGTGCTTCGGCTGCTATTTGGTGGCTTTTTTCGCTTGCGTTTGGGCTTATAAATACTTCGCAACCGTGGCCGCCGCCGGCGTTGGCGTGTATTGATATTAAAAAGGAATTATTAGCGTATTTATTGGCCCGTTCTACGCGCGAATTTAAAGATATATCGATATATTCGGGGTTTATGTCTATGTAGGGAATATAAACGGCGCTTAGTCGTTCAATTACCCGGGCTTTAATTGCCCGGTTAAATTCGCCTTCGTAGAGTATTGTGCCGTCGGACCAAACCGGGGAACGTTTGCCGGCGGTTTGGTATTGGCCGGCTATTATTCCCCCGTGGCCGGCGTCTAAAATTACAGTTTTCATTTTTTAAAATTTTGTCTTATTGCGTGTATTAACGCGCCTAAAAAGATAATAAAATATATTGTAAATATAGGCGTTATCATCATTAAAATAAAAATTAATATTGTGTTCAATTATTGTATTTTTCTAAGTTATAAAATTTTATTATATCTCTTAATTTTTCGCCGTA
>Ga0233395_1000320_pt1 | contig 25304 bp, 20 predicted proteins | sample 27DmetaG_FD_186029 | JGI IMG/M metagenome (GOLD analysis project Ga0233395, IMG submission 186029) | Seawater microbial communities from Monterey Bay, California, United States - 27D | ecosystem: Environmental > Aquatic > Marine > Coastal | place: USA: California | collected 2016-10-12 | reverse complement strand
GTGAAAGACCGCGTCATGAAAGGACGAAAATTATGAAAATTGGAGCTCTCAAAGAGATTTCTACCGGCGAACAGCGCGTCGCCTTAACGCCAGAAAGCGCAATTCAATTACAAAAACTTGGACATGATTGTGTCGTACAAAAAGGAGCGGGCGTCGCTGCCGGCTTCAGCGATGCGCAGTATGAAGCTGCCGGCGTGAAAGTGGCCGCGACCGCTGCCGCATTGACCAAAGCCTGCGATGTCATTGTTAAGGTTCGCCCACCAAGCGGGGCGGAAATCAAACGACTTTCCCCAGAAAAAACGCTCATTTCATTTTTCTACCCAGGGGCCAATGAGCCTCTTATGGAGCTGGCCAAATCAAAAGGCGCCAGTGTGATTGCCATGGATATGGTGCCGCGGATCAGCCGCGCCCAGAAAATGGATGCGCTGTCATCTATGGCCAATATCGCAGGCTATCGGGCCGTGATCGAGGCTAGTAATAATTTTGGCCGGTTTTTCACAGGTCAAGTCACCGCTGCCGGCAAAGTGCCCCCTGCGAAAGTCTTGGTGGTTGGCGCGGGTGTGGCTGGACTTGCGGCCATTGGCACATCGACCTCTCTTGGTGCGATAACCTATGCCTTCGACGTGCGGCCAGAGGTGGCCGAGCAGGTCGAATCAATGGGTGCAGAATTTGTCTTCCTGGATTTCTCCGAGGAGCAGGCCGATGGTGCGGCCACGGGCGGCTATGCTTCGGTATCTTCACCTGAGTTTGCGGCCGCCCAGCTAGCCAAATTCCGTGAGATCGCGCCGGATATGGACATCGTGATCACCACAGCTTTGATACCCAATAGAGAAGCGCCTGAGCTTTGGACCGCTGATATGGTGGCCAGCATGAAGCCTGGCTCTGTGATCGTTGATTTGGCCGCAGAGAAAGGCGGCAATTGCAAACTCACGGTCATGGACGAGCGGATCGTGACTGATAATGGCGTAATTATCATCGGTTATACGGATTTTCCAAGCCGGATGGCGGCACAGGCCAGCACGCTTTATGCCAATAACATCCGCCACATGCTGTCTGACCTCACTCCAGAAAAAGATGGGGTCATTGCGTATAATATGGACGATGATGTCATTCGCGGGTCTACGATCGCCCATGCGGGAGAGATTACCTTCCCGCCACCGCCACCCAAAATTCAGGCCATTGCGGCCAAGCCGAAAGAAAAAGCGCCCCAAAAAACTGCGGAAGAAATGCGTGCTGATGAGGTACAGGCTTTTCGAAAGCAAACACAAAATCAGGTCGCGCTTTTGGCCATTGGCGGCGCGCTGCTGTTTTTGGTGGGTAGCTACGCACCGGCAAGCTTTATGCAGCATTTTATCGTATTTGTTCTGTCGGTCTTTGTGGGCTTCCAGGTCATTTGGAATGTCAGCCACTCCTTGCACACGCCTTTGATGGCGGTGACCAATGCGATTTCCTCGATCATCATTTTGGGCGCGGTGCTGCAAGTTGGATCGACCAGCTTTCTCGTCACACTTTTGGCGGCGATTGCGGTGTTCTTTGCGGGCATCAACATTTTTGGTGGCTTTCTCGTAACCCGGCGCATGCTTGCCATGTTCCAGAAATCTTAAGGAGGTCGATATTATGGAAATGGGCTTTACCACAGCTGTCTACGTAATCGCGGCTATTCTTTTCATTTTGTCCCTCGGGGGATTGTCGGGCCAAGAAAGCGCCAAACGTGCGGTTTGGTATGGCATTGTTGGCATGGCGCTGGCAGTGACTGCCACATTGTTCGGACCGGGCTTCGGTCTTTGGGGGCTGTCTTTGGCTTTGATCGCAGCCGGTGGTTTGATCGGTTATCAATTGGCATCAAAGGTTGAAATGACCCAAATGCCAGAGCTCGTGGCCGGCATGCATGCCCTTGTTGGCTTGGCGGCGGTTTTTGTGGGCTTTAACACGCATTTTGAGATGGTCAATGTCGCGGCGATGGATGAGAGTGTACGCAAATCTTTAGAAGGTTTCGCGGCCCTCTTGGCGAAAAAGACGTCGGTCGAGATTAATATCTTGCGGGTTGAGACTGCGCTCGGGATCTGGATCGGGGCTGTCACCTTCACCGGTTCTGTGATTGCTTACGGAAAATTGTCGGGCAAAGTGAACTCTGCGGCCACAAAACTGCCCGGCGGGCATGTGCTTAACGCGGTGGCGGCACTGGTCTCACTGGGCGCGCTGATCTGGTATCTCAATTCTGGCGCATTGATGCCGATGATGATTTTGACCCTTATGGCCTTGTTCATTGGCTATCATTTGATCATGGGAATCGGTGGGGCGGATATGCCAGTGGTGGTTTCCATGCTCAACTCCTACTCGGGCTGGGCCGCCGCAGCGATTGGCTTTAGCCTCGGTAATGACCTGTTGATTGTGGTTGGTGCTTTGGTTGGTTCGTCAGGTGCGATTTTGTCTTACATCATGTGCAAAGCGATGAACCGCTCTTTTGTCAGCGTGATCCTTGGCGGCTTTGGCGGAACAGCTGGCCCGCAAATGGCGGTGGAAGGCGAGCAATTGGCGATCGACGCAGATGGGGTTGCGATGGCTTTGAATGAAGCCGATAGCGTAATCATCATTCCGGGCTACGGCATGGCCGTCGCCCAGGCGCAGCAATCGGTTTCGGAATTGGTGCGCAAACTGCGCGCTAAGGGCAAAAATGTGCGTTTCGCCATCCACCCCGTCGCGGGCCGGTTGCCGGGTCATATGAATGTGCTCTTGGCGGAAGCGAAAGTGCCTTATGATATCGTCATGGAGATGGATGAAATCAACGATGACTTCCCGGACACGGATGTTGCCATTGTCATCGGATCTAATGATATTGTGAATCCGGCAGCCCAAGATGATCCTAATAGCCCCATCGCCGGTATGCCCGTCTTGGAATGTTGGAAGGCCAAACAGGTATTTGTGTCCAAACGTGGGCAAGGCACCGGCTATTCCGGAATCGAAAATCCGCTGTTTTTTAAAGAAAATACGCGGATGTTCTATGGAGATGCAAAAGCCTCTTTGGACAAGCTGCTTCCAATGATAGAATAAGACAACATAGCGTCGCCAGATCATGCTCTGGCGGCGCTGCTTTTGAGTTCAAGATAGGGCGGTTTTATGGCACAGTTGATCGATCACCCTTTGCGCCACGCCACAGCGTCTGAGCTGCATGCGCGGCCATTTCCGAATGTTTCCGCTCCCGCCCGCGCCGCTTTTTTTGCCTACACCTCTGCGCAAAATGATTCTGGACGTAATGAGGCGGCAGATCGGGCACATTTTTTGCGTTTGCTCGATTATTATGATGTGACCTATCCCGCTGAAACGGAGTCGCATTTCTTTGGCCAATTGGGCGAGGTTTGGCTCAAATGGGAATGCCACACGGAATTTGTAACCTATACGGCCTTCGTCGATGGTTTGGGCGATGGTGCCTTTGATGGTAGTGAGTTTTCGATCTTTCCCGCCGACTGGCAGGCCGCGATGCCCGGAACAATACTCAGTTCGACCTCCATACGGGTGGAGGAAGACCAGGATACGCAAAGCATCAAAGATAAGCTAGAGGGGTGGTTTGTTTCTGAAAGCTTGGCGGCCAGCCGGGTCTTGGACAGTGCGGCCGTGATCGCTGGCGATTACCGGATGGATGAAAATGGTAATATGCGCTTTGCACTTTTTGTGCCGCCCACCACGGGCCGGCGTCGCGTCGGGCGAATTGTTCAGCGGCTCAACGAGATAGAAGTGTATAAGACCATGTCGATGCTGGGCCTTATGCGCGCCCGCGCCCTGTCGGTAGAATTAAATGCCGTAGATACGAACCTCTCGGCCTTGGTGGCTGATTTGGCCGATGATCAGGTCTCGGCGGAGGATAATCTGAACGGATTACTTCAGCTTTCGGCAGATCTTGAGGGGCATTCGGTTGCGGTGGCATATCGTTTTTCGGCCAGCAAAGCCTATGCGGCAATTGTGGCGCAACGCATTGAAGTCCTGCGTGAGACCCAATTCGAGGGGCGCCAAACCTTTCGTGAGTTTATGATGCGCCGGTTCGATCCTGCCATGCGCACCGTTCAGGCGCTGGATAACCGGCTTCAAGATCTCATTTCTCGGGCCATTCGCACGGGTGATTTGCTGCGAACGCGGGTGGATGTGGAGCGGCAAACGCAAAACCAGGAGCTGTTGAGCAGTATGAACCGCCGCGCGGATGTGCAGCTACAGCTGCAAAGAACCGTGGAGGGCCTATCGGTCGTTGCCATCAGCTATTACGCCACTGGCCTGTCGCTTTATGTTCTGATGCCTTTGTCGGATATGATCGGCGTCACCAAAGGTGTTCTGACGGCCTCTGTTGTGCCTTTGGTCGTTGGATCGGTCTATCTCGCTCTGCGCCGAATTCGCAAGCACATCGCGCAATGAGCCAAATGCCTCTTGACCTGTGCAAAAATGCAGGTCCAATTGCTGGCATGACAGATATATTGAGCGCCCGCCAATTGTTGGACCATTTGGTCTCTTTCCCAACGGTCAGTTCGGACACGAATTTGCCTCTCATTTACTTTGTGCGGGACTATTTCGCTCAGCACGGGATTGACAGCGTGGTCTATCCCAATGAAGACGGCAGCAAAGCCGGGTTGGTGGCACAAGTCGGGCCGAACGTGGCTGGCGGCGTGGCCCTCTCTGGCCATTCCGATGTTGTGCCCGTGGAAGGCCAAGACTGGAGCACAGATCCTTGGCAGGTGGTCGAAAAAGAGGGCCGCCTCTATGGCCGCGGCACCTGCGATATGAAGGGCTTTGTAGCCTTGGCGATGCAGGCGATGGTGAAAGCAACCTCTTTGGACCTCAAGCGCCCGCTGCAATTTGCCCTTTCGCGCGATGAGGAGGTCGGGCTGCTTGGCGCGCCGGATGTAGCGCGGGGCTTGCTGGAAAACTACGCCAAGGCTGATGCTGTGATTGTGGGCGAGCCAACCGAGATGCAGGTTGTGACCGGTCATAAGAGCTGTGATGATTTGCAATTTCATGTGCGGGGCAAAGAGGTGCATTCTTCCCGGCTGCATGAGGGGGTTTCGGCCGTGATGTGTGCGGCGCGTTTTGTCGAATGGGTCCGGCAGCAAAACATTGAGACCCAAGCCAAAACCCCCACGGCCACGGCGGCGGTTTATGATCCACCATTCACGACCCTGCACGTCGGGGTTATCAAGGGCGGCACGGCGCATAATATCACAGCAAAAGATTGTTATTTCTCAATTGATTTGCGCTGTGTTGGAGATGACCGCACGGAAGATTGGCTGAAAAAAATTCAAGCTCAAATCCATCTCATAGAATCAGAGATGAAAGCCATAGACCCGAACAGTTTTTTCGATTTGCATGTGATGCGCGGCCCTGCGGTTGTGCCTGAAGTCGAGGGCAAAGCAGAGGCTTTGGCGCGGCGCTTAACCGGCGACAATGGCACCCATACGGTGGCTTATGGCACCGATGGCGGACATTTTCAGGCCAAAGGCTTTTCGGTTGTGGTCTGTGGTCCGGGCTCTATCGAACAGGCCCATCAACCGGACGAATATATCGAATTGGCTGAGTTTGAGGCGGGCGCGGCGATGCTGACACGCCTATTGGAGAGTTTGCAGACCGCTTAACCGCCCGTATGGCTCATATGGCGGGACATTTTCCCCCCCTCATCGCCGCGCGAATAGTCGAAATCATGGCCCTTGGGCTTTGAGCCTATGGCAGCTCTAATGGCCTGTTCCAAAACAAGATTGCCTTCAGAGGCTCGCAGCGGCTCTCTAAGATCGGCACTGCCCTCTTGACCGAGACAGGTGTAGATTTCGCCCGTGCAAGTGACACGCACACGGTTGCAGCTTTCGCAAAAATTGTGAGTCAAAGGCGTGATCAGCCCGATGCGCTGTCCAGTCTCCTCAAGGCGAATATAACGGGCCGGGCCCCCGGTGCGATCAGTTAGCTCTGTTACGGTAAAGCGCTGGGCCAATTGATCTTGCAGGTCACTCAGTGCCCAATATTGGCCCACACGATCCTCTTCACCCAGATCGCCCATGGGCATCACTTCGATGAAGGTGAGATCCAAACCGCGCGCGGCGCAGAACGCTGTCAGATCAAACAGCTCATTTTCGTTGAAATCTTTCAAGGCCACAGTGTTTAGCTTCACCTGCAAGCCCGCAGCAAGCGCAGACTCGATGCCGCGCAGCACGTTTTCTAATTTTCCCCAGCGGGTAATTTTTGCGAATTTTTCGGCATCGAGCGTGTCTATGGAGATATTGATCCGCCGCACACCGGCTGCATAAAGCTCAGCGGCAAAGCGGTGCAGCTGGCTGCCATTTGTGGTTAAGGTCAGCTCATCCAAAGCACCGCTTTGCAGATGGCGGGACATTGATTGGAAAAACGACATAATATCGCGCCGGACCAAAGGTTCGCCGCCCGTGATGCGCAATTTGCGCACTCCCAGCCTAATAAAACTCGTGCAAAGGCGGTCAAGCTCTTCAAGGGACAAAAGATCTTTTTTGGGCAAAAATGTCATGTTCTCCGACATGCAATAAACGCAGCGAAAATCGCATCGGTCGGTGACAGATAGGCGCAAATAGGTGATGGCGCGGGCAAAGGGATCAATGAGAGGGGCGGTCATGCGCAAACGGTAGCCTTGAGATGCGCAGATCACAAGTGTGATTTTGGTTGAAGCAAAGTAAGCTCAGCCCTAAGCTGTTGAATGACAGCAGGTCGCGGCACAACTGGCCTCAGGACTGCTGCGGTTTTGGAGGCACACGTATGTTTCATTCGCCCAGCTGGCCATTGTGGCCCCTTGTCAGCGACGGTGGTGGCCTGCGATGAGCGATCGTGAACGGCGCCATGACTACCAAATAAAAAATGGATGTTTCCCGGGCGAAAGCCCCGTGCGCGTGCCGGAGTTTTTTAATATCGCCGAGGCCTGTTTGATGAGCCATGCGCGCGCGTTCCCGCAGGCTGTTGCCTTGATGGATTTGAGCCGCGATGCGCAGATTTGGACCTATGCGGAAATGGCGCGGGCAGCGGAGCGATTAGCGGCGGTTTGGCAAGACCAAGGGCTGCAGCCGGGCGACCGGGTGGCAATATTATTGCCGCAATGTGCGGAGGCTTTGATTGCGCATTTTGCAGCGCATTTGATCGGCGCGGTATCTTTGCCGCTTTTTGTGCTGTTTGGCCCGGACGCTTTGCGGTTTCGGCTGAAGGACAGCGGCGCAAAAATTCTGGTCAGTGACCAGGCACAATATCCAAAAATTTGCGAAATTCAGCCTGAGCTTCCGGATTTGGATAAGGTCTACCTGCGGGACGGGGCCAGCGGCCCGGCAGACGGGCTTTGGGGCGCCATTGAGGCGCAAGATGCGCTCTATCGGCCAATTCAGACCCGGGCAGAAGACCCTGCCATGATGATCTATACCTCTGGTACGACCGGAAATCCAAAAGGCGTTTTGCATGCGCATCGCTTTCTTTTAGGGCATTTGCCTTGCTTAGAGCTGTCATTCGCGGATTTTCCCAATGGAGCAGATATAGGGTGGACGCCGGCGGATTGGGCTTGGATTGGTGGTCTGATGGATATGGCGATCCCGTGTTTTTATTTTCGCGTGCCGCTCGTGGCCAAACGCTTCGAGCGTTTTACCGCTGGTGCGGCTTTCGATTTGATCCGTGACGCCCAGATCACGCGGGCATTTCTGCCGCCCACGGCACTTAAAATGATGCGCCAAGCCGAGGGGCACGCCACAGCGCAGTTGCGATCCATCTCATCGGGCGGCGAGCCGCTCTCTGCCGAGCTAATAGAATGGGCGAAGGAGGCATTGGGCGCGGAGGTAAACGAGCTTTACGGGCAAACGGAATGCAATCTCAGTGCCGGATCTGCCCGCAGTTTGGACGTTGCGAAGTCAGGCTGGATTGGCCAGGCCTTCCCCGGATTTGATATGCGCATTTTAGATGAAAAAGGCCAGGCGGTTCCAGACACACAAATTGGGCAAATCTGCGTACACCGCGACACACCGACTATGTTTTTGCAGTATTGGAACCAACCGCAAAAAACTGCGGAACGGTTTGTGGGTGACTATCTGATGACTGGTGATCTGGGGCGTATGGATGCGCAGGGGTATGTGCAATTCATGGCCCGTGATGACGATGTCATCACTTCAAGCGGCTATCGGATTGGCCCCGCCGAGATTGAGGCTGTTTTGGCCCGTGCGCCGCAGGTGGTGATGGCCGCTGTTGTGGCCGCGCCCGATGCGACGCGCGGCCATGTGATTGGGGCCTATGTCACAGTCAATGGCCCACCAGAGCCGGAATTCGAAGCGGATTTGATTGCCCAAGTCTCGACGCAATTGTCTCCTCATATGGCGCCGAAATGGGTGCGCGTATTGGGGGAGATGCCAATGACCGCCACAGGGAAAATTCGCCGCCTGGATCTTAGGGAAAAGGCCGCCCAAGCGCTTGAGACAGAACAAATAGGCGGATCGCCGAGGCCAGCCCAACCTCAACCCCGCGCGCATGGTCAATCTCAACGGCCAAAGCGTTGATCGCCTTGCCCTGCTCCTGGGCAATTCTCAGAAACTCCAGCCAAAACTCATCCTCCAAAGAAACACTGGTGCGATGACCGTTCAGGGTGAGGGAGCGTTTCTTGGGCCTGTGCATTACGGATCACGCTTGTGTTGATCCAAATGCTGCACCTGCGCTGCATTTAAGGTCTCTTGCAGGCGTTTTTGGGCTTTGTTGCGGCCAAACTTCACAGCGTTTTGCGCCGCTCGGACTGGTTTTTCGGCCCGAGCTTTGGCTTTTCGAAACTTGTTGAGGTTCACTGGCTCGCTCATTTAGGCCCGATCATCAATTCAGGACGCACGACCTTGTCGAAAGTTGCCTCATCTACAAAGCCAAGGGCGATGGCCTCTTGCTTCAAAGTGGTGCCGTTCTTATGAGCAGTTTTGGCCACGGTGGTGGCATTGTCATAGCCAATTTCTGGCGCCAAAGCGGTGACCAGCATCAGGCTTTCGCGCATCAGCTTGTCAATTTGATCCCGGTTGGCGGTGATGCCATTGACGCAATTATCGGTAAAGGCTTGTGCAGCATCGCCGAGCAATTGCATGGATTGCAGCACGTTATAGGCCATCATCGGCTTGTATACGTTTAGCTCAAAATGGCCTTGACTGCCGGCAAATCCCACGGCCGCATCATTGCCGAGCACATGGGCGCAAACCTGCGTCAGAGCTTCGCATTGGGTTGGGTTGACCTTGCCGGGCATGATTGAGCTGCCCGGCTCATTCTCTGGTAACATCAATTCACCCAATCCGCAGCGCGGACCGGAGCCGAGTAAACGGATGTCATTGGCGATTTTGAACAGGCTAACGGCCGCTGTTTTCAGGGCACCGGACATCTCGACCATCGCATCATGAGCGGCGAGGGCTTCAAATTTGTTCGGCGCGGTTACGAAGGGCAAGCCAGTAATTTGCGCCATATTTTGCGCAACCGTCTCTCCCCAGCCAACGGGGGTGTTGAGCCCTGTACCCACGGCCGTACCGCCCTGCGCAAGCTCATAGATGCGCGGCAGGGCGCCTTCGATGCGTGCGATGGCCATGGCCACTTGATGGGTGTAGCCTGAAAACTCTTGTGCCAGTGTCAGGGGGGTGGCATCCATCGTGTGGGTGCGGCCAATCTTGATAATGCCATCAAAGGCGTGGGTTTTTGTCTGCAAAGCTGCGTGCAAGGCGCGCAGGCCGGGCAGGGTGACATCTCTTGCGGTGATCGCTGTGGCAATATGCATCGCAGTTGGGAAGGTGTCATTGGACGACTGGCCCATGTTGCAATGATCATTGGGATGCACAGGATCTTTCGAGCCAATCACCCCGCCCATCATTTCAATTGCGCGGTTGGCAATTACCTCATTGGCGTTCATATTGGACTGCGTGCCGGAGCCGGTTTGCCAGACCACTAGCGGAAAGTGATCATCCAGCAGACCATTCGCCACCTCGCTTGCAGCCGCTTGGATAGCCTTGCCCTTGTCAGCATCCAATTTGCCGAGGTCTGTATTGGCCATCGCACAGCCCTGTTTGATGACCCCAAGCGCACGGACGATCGCGATGGGTTGTTTCTCCCAACCGATTGGGAAGTTGATCAGCGATCTTTGGGTTTGTGCACCCCAATATTTGTCACAAGGAACGTCTAATGGGCCGAAGCTGTCGGTCTCTACGCGTGTTTTGGTCATGGGATGCCCTTTCGTTATTTGCGCAAAGGTTTACCCATGCAGCGCTGCGGGTGCAATGCGCTCTGTCGCGCCAGGCTTACTGTTTTCGGAAGCTGTCTAGGCTCACAACCTGCGCATCTTCTCTGATGGCGTCATCGGGCTCGACATTTTCATGCATCGGCGCCTCTGCGGTTTCTGGCTCATCCTCTTCAATGTGCTCAAAACGCAGGCCGAATTCAACGGAAGGGTCAACAAAGGTGCGCAGCGCCAAAAACGGAATATCGAGCGGCTCAGGCGAATCGCCGAAGTTCAAGGTGATTGAGAACCCCTCATCGGTGACATTGAGATTCTCAAACCAATGTTGCACCACGATTGTCATTTCGTCAGGGTAGCGATCGAGTAGCCAATCGGGGATCAGCACCCCGGGGTACATCGTGTCGAAAGTGATGAAAAAATGATGATCGCCGGGCAATTCCCCCGTATCCGCAATATCTTGCAACAAGCGTTTGATTAATCCGCGCATTGCATCATGCATCATGCTGCCATAGTCGATCATTCTTTTCCCCAATCGTCCAAACTTGATAACGCTGCACTCTAAGGTATTTCGTCAGAAACGAAAGGGCCGTTGGGCGCTCAAAAGGCGGAAACTCCGAGGGCCACAAGTGCCATAAGGGGCAAAGTCCAAAGAATATCCCATTTCCACCATAGCAAAAGCAGGGCTGATAGGGCGGACAAGCTGAGTGACAGCGGGTCAAAGGCGCCGAGATCAGGCACGGACAGATGGAGCGGACCAATGCTCCGTTCAACGTGGTTCGAAAACCAGATTTGCCCAGAAAACCATATGGAAAGACTGGCGATTACCCCGACCACCGCGGCTGTGATGCCTGCAAGCGCGCGCGCCAGCCAAGCGATTGACATCAGCTTTTCAAGATGCGGGGCAAAGAGAAAAATCCACAAAAAACAGGGAAGGAAAGTCACCCAAAGCGTCAGGAGGCCGGCGATAAAGGCCAAAGAGAGCCCGCCGGCCTGAAGCCCTGCGAGAAATCCCACGAATTGCGTCACCAAAATCAGTGGCCCCGGCGTGGTTTCCGCAAGCCCCAAGGCATCGATCATCTGTGGCGCTGACAGCCAGTTCAGATCGGTTACGGCCGTTTGCGTCAGATACCCCAAAACCGCATAGGCCCCACCGAAGGTCACCACGGCCAGGGTTGAAAAAAGCAGGGCGATTTTGGTTAGGAATACCTGTTTCATGCTCCAAAGGATGGCAATGGGCAGCGCCCAGAGGGCCGCAAGGCCGCTGGAGGCGAGCAGAGTGCTTTGCCTGGGTGCAGGGGTGTGGGTGTTTGGATGGGCCGATGCGCGCAGCCCAGCAATACCCCAAAGCGCTGCTGCCAAAATCACCCAAGGATAGGGCAGGTCGAACAGTGCGATGGCGCAAAAGCTACTGGCGGCAATCGCCCAGGCCATGGGTAGGGTCAAGGCGCGGGCGCAAATTTTGAGAAAGGCTTGCAGAACAATGACGATGACACAGGCTTTGATGCCAGTGAATGCCGCCTGGCTCCAGCCGGTGTGCCCAAACTGCACATAGGCCCAGGCCAAGGCAAAAATTACACATGCGCCGGGAAGAATGAATAAGGTGCCGCCGATAAACCCACCGCGCAGCCCATGCAGCCGCCAGCCAAGGTAGGTTGCCAATTGCATCGCCTCCGGGCCGGGCAGTAACATGCAAAATGACAGCGCTCTTAGAAAATCTTGTTGTGAGATCCACCCGCGTTTGTCGACCAGCTCATCTTGCATCAGGGCGATTTGCGCCGCTGGCCCGCCAAAAGATAACAGCCCGATTTTCCCAGCAACAGCTGAGAATTGCGCCAAAGAGACGTGGGATGTAGCCTGATTTTGCACGGGTGAATGCTCCTGTTCAGATTAGGTGAAAATGCCGCAAGAGCGGGGGCGGTACAAGTTGCAATAAGATAGCCTCGGTTTTCGGCCGCTCATATGTCGCAAAATGGCGTGACCCGGCGCGAAAATGGGTTACACCGAGCCGAAGTCTGCGGGAGATAAGCTGATGGCGATATTATTGGGCGTTGATACGGGCGGCACCTATACGGATGCAGTGCTGATCCAAGATGACACCCATGTGATGGCCAGCGCAAAGTCTCTAACAACGCGCGCGGATTTGGCGCTGGGCATTGGCTCTGCGGTGCGGGCCGTTTTGGCGCAGGCCGATGTGGCACCTGGTGACATTGCCTTAGCCTCTTTGTCCACAACTTTGGCTACCAATGCGCTGGTTGAGGGGCAAGGTGGCCGCGTGGGTTTGGTCTATATCGGATTTGAAGCGCGGGACTTGGACAGCCACGGGCTGAGGGAGGCGCTGAAGGGGGATCCTGTGATCACGCTGAGCGGCGGGCATGATCATGCGGGCGGGCAAGCCGCTGTGCTGGATGAAGCTGCGCTGCGGGAGTGGTTGGCGCAAGAACAAGGCGCATCGGCCTATGCGGTGGCCGCGCAATTTGCCACACGCAATGCCGCCCATGAGCTGCGCGCCGCCGAGGTGATTGGGCAGGTCACAGGCCGCCCTGTCAGCGCGTCGCATCACCTCTCGTCAAAGCTGAACGGACCCAAACGGGCTTTAACGGCTGTGTTGAATGCCCGATTGATCGGAATGACCCATAAGCTCATTGGCCGGGCGGAAGATATTTTGCGTGAAATTGGCCTGTCTGCGCCCCTGATGGTGGTCCGCGGTGACGGGGCATTGATTTCGGCGCAAAAGGCAAAAGAGCGGCCCATAGAAACTATTTTGAGCGGCCCCGCCGCGTCCATTGTGGGCGCTCGCTGGATGACGGGACGCGATCATGCCTTGGTATCGGATATTGGCGGAACCACGACAGATATTGCCCTGTTGCGCGATGGGCAACCGCAGATCGACCCGGCCGGGGCGCAGGTTGGCCCTTATCGTACGATGGTCGAGGCGGTGGCCATGCGCACAACGGGTTTGGGTGGGGATAGTGAGGTGCATATGCGCTCCGAGGGTCTCGCGGGCGGCGTGACTTTGGGCCCCCGCCGGGTGCTGCCGATTTCTCTGATCGCCCATGAGGCACCAGAGGTGGTTTTACCTGCCCTTGATCGGCAGCTGCGCGCCGTCATGCCGGGCGACTATGACGGGCAATTTGCGCGTGCGGTGCCGGGCGGTGATACCGCCGGTCTTAGCGCTCGAGATCTGGCCGTATTTGCCCGCATGGGCGCGCAGACCCATCCTCTCGACCAGCTTTTGTCCACGCGGGTTGAGTATTTGTCTCTTCAGCGTCTGGTGGCGCGTGGCCTTGTTCAGCTCAGCGGCGTCACGCCCTCCGACGCCAGCCATGTCTTAGGCCTGTTGCGGGTATGGAGCCGTGAAGCGGCCGCGATTGCCCTGGCTTTAATGGGGCGCAGGCGCAGCGGGGCAGGCGAGCCTTTGGCACGCACTCCTGAGGACATGGCGAGACTTATTATTGATCAACTCACCGCTCAAACTTCAACGGCCCTGCTCACGGCGGCCTTTGCAGAGCAGAGCGATCCTTTTGGTGGGGCACCAGCAGATTTGGCCGGCCATGAGCTGTTGCAGCGCGGATTGCGGCACGCGCCGGGATTGGTGAAGATCGAGGCCCGTCTGGATGTGGATGTTATCGGACTTGGTGCCTCGGCGGCGACCTATTACCCGGCGGTTGGCAGGGCGCTCAATTGCGATGTTATCTTGCCCGAGCATGCCGCCGTGGCCAATGCCATTGGCGCGGTGGTTGGACGCATCATTGTGCGCCGTTCGGGCACGATCACCGCCCCGTCTGAAGGAGTCTTTCGGGTGCATTTTGCCGAGGGGCCGCAGGATTTCCACAGCGAGGATGACGCTTTAGTCACGCTGGAGACGTGGCTGTGCGACACAGCGCGCGCAGAAGTGGAGGAGAGCGGCAGCGACACTGTACAGGTCTCAAGCCATCGTGATATTAAACGCGCGCGCAGCGAGGCGCGTGAGCTATTTATTGAGGCTGTGATTTCAGTTGAGGCGACCGGACGGCCTCGTGTCGCGCGGGAGCATCAAGCCTAACCGGCGGCTGCGCCTTGGCTTGCGGGTTCGTAATTATTGGCTGTCTTTTTTACAAACGAATTTTGACGAAAATATTGGAAGGAAGAAATATTGAAATTGCTTACGTTTCGGGGGATCTCTTTGGCGCTTGGACTGTGGTGTTGCCTTCCCGTGGCTGGAGTGGCCCATGAGGGCGTCAAATGTTCCGAGCGCAATTTGGATCAAGCCATTAAGGCTTTGAGAGCCTGCAGGAGCGCTGAAACCTATTTCCCCCCCTATATCACCCTGACAAAAAAGGATGTGTTTTGGGCGCGCAGTGAATACCGCATTGTGGGAATGACTGACAATGAGAGCAGATCTGAGGTTCATGCTAAAACGCTCTGGAACGGGCTTAACATGACATTGATGTACCACGAGGCGGAACAGGTGCTTTGGGTCACACTGGAGCCGCCGCGCAAGGGCAGGGTTGTCCCGACGGTGATCTATAGCAAATGCGCAATGCTGGATTGATATTGAGGCGCTGTGGAAGGGGGGGAAGGTGCAGGTTTCTGTTGCCAGGTACCTGCGGACCCCGCCTGACGCTGCAAGGCGACAGGGCTTAAGGTTTCAATGTTTCGGACTGCTTACGCAGCCAGAGCCATTGGAGCTTTGTTGTCATTTGCAACTAGCTTAAATGAACCGATAACGGTGGTGTCTCACCGAGCCAAAGCTAACCCCTTTAGACGTCCGTCGATCCTATTTCAGCCCCATCTGTCCCCAAATGAGGGAGGTTTGGTGGAGCTGCCGGGTACCGCCCCCGGGTCCGATCCGTTTATTACGAGCGCGTTTATGACCATAGTCCCGAAGGACATCTAATATGTAATGTGCTTTGCGTAGAATTAAAAGAGGCGCGGGAGGCTAAATTCAGCAAGAGGCGGATAAGTTTTCGCGCTGGCCTCTGGCACTTGTGTGCGATTGGCGCTAGCAGGAGAGGTCTGTACAATCTTGGAGATCCCTATGTTTAACGCCTTAGTTGTTGAGAAAACGGAATCCGGTACCCAAGCGGATCTGCGGCAAATCTCATATGACGATTTACCCGCGGGCGATGTGACGGTTGCGGTCGACTATTCCACGGTGAATTATAAAGACGGCCTGTGCATCGGGCCGGGCGGTGGTTTGGTCCGCCTTTATCCTCACGTTCCAGGAATAGATTTTGCCGGCACTGTCGAAAGCTCGGATGATCCGCGTTATCAGCCGGGGGATAAAGTTATTTTGACAGGCTGGCGCGTGGGCGAGACCCATTGGGGCGGCTATGCGCAAAAGGCGCGGGTCAAGGCCGATTTCCTGGTTCCTTTGCCGCAGGGTTTGACCTGCCGGCAGGCTATGGCTGTGGGCACCGCTGGCCTCACGGCCATATTGGCAGTTACGGCGCTTGAAAATCATGGGCTTGAGCCGGGCACGGCCCCTGTTTTGGTCACCGGTGCGGCTGGTGGTGTCGGCTCTGTGGCCACGGCGCTCTTGGCCAATTTGGGCTATGAGGTGGCTGCGGTCACAGGGCGGCCCGAAACAGCAGATTATCTGAAATCCCTGGGAGCGACACAGATTGTCGCGCGCGATGATATCAACGAGCTGATCAAAAGACCCCTTGAGGCAGAGACTTGGGCGGGCTGCGTCGATGCCGTGGGGGGCGATATGCTGGCGCGCGTCTTGGGGCAGATGTGCTATGGTGCCTCTGTGGCGGCTGTGGGCCTGGCTGGCGGGGCGAAACTGCCGGCAACGGTCATTCCCTTTTTGCTGCGCGGTGTGAATTTGTTGGGCATTGATAGCGTGATGCAACCTTTTGAAAACCGGCAAAAGGCTTGGGCACGGGTCGCGAAAGATCTGCCACTCGACAAGCTTGAAGGCATGATTGTTCCGGCCGTTTTGTCTGATCTGCCACGCTTGGGCAAAGAGATCCTCAAAGGCCAAGTGCAGGGACGCGTGGTGGTTGACGTGAACGCCTAAGCGCCGCAAGTTGCAGCCGCAGCGGGCCGCAACTTATAGCGGCTCGCCTCCCTGTTTTTCTTCGGGCGTGCCTGAGGAGCCATCTTCTAAGGACCAACGCCATGCAGCTTGATTTAGAGTTTATCCGCCAAAATTTCCCTGCCTTTGACGCGCCCTCTTTGCAGGGGCAATCGTTTTTTGAAAATGCTGGTGGCTCTTACACCTGCGTGCAAGTTCAGGACCGTCTGGCCCGGTTCTATCGGGAGCGCAAAGTACAGCCTTATGCGCCGTATCAGGCATCGCGCTTGGGCGGGGCGGAAATGGATGAGGCGCGTGCGCGCTTGGCCGCTATGCTGGGCGTGGAGAGTGATGAGCTGAGTTTTGGACCCTCCACCACCCAAAATACCTATGTTTTGGCGCAAGCGGTCGGGCAATGGCTGGAACCGGGGCAGTCCATCATCGTGACCAATCAAGACCATGAGGCCAATTCGGGCCCCTGGCGCCGCTTGGCCGAACGTGGGATTGAGGTCAAAGAATGGTGCGTTGATCCACAGACCGGCCTGCTGGATCCTCAAGATTTGCAAGCTCTGCTTGATGGGTCTGTGCGGATGGTCTGTTTTCCGCATTGTTCCAATGTGATTGCTGCGGTGAACCCCGTCGCGGAAATTACGGCATTGATCCGCGCCGCTGGTGCTTATTCTTGTGTTGACGGGGTGAGCTATGCGCCGCATGGCTTTGTGAATGTTTCTGAGTTGGGTGCCGATATCTACCTGTTTTCCGCCTATAAAACTTATGGGCCGCATCAAGGGCTGATGGTGATCCGGCGTGACCTTGGAATGCGCCTGCCCAATCAAGGGCATTATTTTAACGCCGATAGCCTATATAAGCGTTTCACTCCCGCCGGTCCTGATCACGCTCAGGTGGCGGCCTGTGCGGGTATGGCCGATTACATGGATGCGGTTTATGCGCATCACTTTTCAGCGGAAGCGCCACCGGCAGAGCGGGCGGCAAAGGTCCATGATCTGTTTCGAGATCATGAGGCTCGGTTGGCGCAACCTATTTTAGACTATCTCGGCTCAAAAAATTCTGTGCATTTGATTGGCCCGGCTCAGGCGGAAAACCGTGCACCAACGATTGCCGTGCGCCTGCCTATGCCAGGTGAGGCGGCAGCGGAGAAGCTTGCCCCTTTCGGCGTTATGGCTGGCGGCGGGGACTTTTACGCGGTGCGGCCCTTATCTGCGCTTGGCATTGCGCCAGAGCATGGGGTGCTGCGCCTGTCATTTGTGCATTATACCGGTGCCGATGATGTTGACCGGCTGCTAAATGCCCTAGATCAAGTGATCTAGCGGTTTGTGAAGGGCCCGATATGACTCCAACTTTATTGTGGTTCCGGCGCGATTTGCGTCTGCAGGACCACGCGGCGCTGACGGCGGCGCTGTCCCGCGGTGGCCCGGTGATTGCTGTGTTCATCTGCGATGCGCAGGTTGAGACCTTGGGCTCCGCGCCGAAATGGAGGCTGGAGCAGGGTATTGCTGCCCTGCAAAAGGCTTTGAAAGACAAGGGGAACCAACTGATTTTGCGCAGCGGCGCGGCCATAGATGTGATCCCGCAGCTGGTCGAAGAAACGGGCGCAACCGCGGTCTACTGGCAGCGGGCATATGACCCCACCAGTCAGGCGCGAGATGCCCAGGTCAAGGCTTGCCTCTCTGGCATGGGTCTTGAGGCCAAAAGCTTCAAAGGTCATCTGTTGTTTGAACCTTGGACCGTGCAAACCAAGCTGGGAGGATTTTACAAAGTTTATACGCCGCTTTGGAAGGCTGTGCGCGGCCGTGAGGTGCCTGCGCCCTTGCCTGAGCCCGGGCGGATCCCTGCGCCTGGGGCCTATCCCAGCTCTGAGGCGCTGGGCGCATGGGGTTTGGGCCGCGACATGCAACGCGGTTCTGCAACCGTGGCGCAATATGCGCGGGTCGGTGCGGATTTGGCCCAGCAGCGCTTGGCCGAATTCACCAGTGGTGGGTTATGGAACTATGGCGAGGGGCGGGATGTTCCCGGTGAAGACGGCACGTCAAAATTGGCGGAAAATTTGTCTTTGGGGGAAATTACCCCCGCGCAATGCTGGCACGCGGGGAAGGCTGAATTGGACCGTGGCAATCCGGGCGCGGAAACCTTCCTGAAAGAATTGGTGTGGCGCGAGTTTGCCTATCACCTGCTGCACCATACACCGCAGATATTGACGCAAAACTGGAAACCGGCTTGGGATGCCTTTCCCTGGAGCGAGGATGCCACCAGCGCCAAGTTCACCGCGTGGAAAACTGGGCGCACGGGGCTTGAGTTTATTGATGCGGCGATGCGCGAGCTTTATGTCACTGGCACCATGCACAATCGTGGACGGATGATTGTGGCGTCATATTTGACCAAACATCTGATGACCCATTGGCGGCTTGGGCAGGCTTGGTTTGAAGATTGCCTCATAGATTGGGATCCCGCCAGCAATGCGATGGGATGGCAATGGGCGGCGGGCAGCGGCCCGGATGCGGCGCCCTATTTCCGCGTTTTCAACCCGGAAACCCAGATCGAAAAATTTGATCCAGATCGGCGCTATCGCAAGATGTGGATTGCAGAGGGGCAGGCTGATCCGCCACCGAGCGCGCTGCAATATTTCGACGCCGCCCCGCCGTCTTGGGGTCTGTCGGCGCAGAGTTCGTATCCCGTACCCATTGTCTCAGCCAAAGACGGGCGCGAAATTGCCCTATCGTCTTATAAAGCGCGCGACTTCTAATCACTGCGAGGCTTGCTTCTCACGCCTGCTCCGTTAATTTACCAAAAATTCCAATCCATACGGGAGACGCCTATATGATCCTGAGCACCACCGACGGGCAGAAAAATTTGCCACGTTATTTTGCCACGGCTTTTAGCGTTGCGCAAAAAGGACAAAATGGGCGCATAGACTTTGTTTTTGATGATGGCCGCGTCTTTCGGGCGGAAGGTCCGGGTGCGGGGCCGGTCTGCGAGCTTCGGATCCACGACAATGGAATATTCGAGCGGTTGCTGCGTGAGGGCCAGCTGGGGTTTTGTGATGCCTATTTGGACGGCCAATGGAGCACGCCAGATTTGCAGGCTTTCATGGACTATATCCATGCGGATAATGAAGAGGTATTTGATAGCTTCCCAGGACAAAAGCTGGTGCAGCTTTACGAGAAATTCCGCTTCTGGATGCAGGGAAACTCCAAGGGTCAGGCGCGCAAGAATATCAGCTATCACTATGATTTAGGTAATGATTTTTATGGTCTATGGCTCGATAAGACCATGACCTATTCATCGGCGATTTTTGCCAGTGGGCATGAAACGCTCGAGGAGGCTCAGACAGCAAAATATGCCAGCATGGTTGATCAAATGGGGGTAAAACCCGGCGATCATGTGTTGGAAATTGGTTGTGGTTGGGGCGGCTTTGCCGAATATGCTGCAAAAGAGCGCGGCTTGAAGGTGACATGTCTGACCATCAGCCAGGAGCAGTTTAAATATGCCAAAGACCGGATTGCCGCTGCGGGCTTGCAAGATATGGTGACGTTCAAATTGCAAGATTATCGCGATGAGACCGGGGTCTATGATGGCATCGCCAGCATTGAGATGTTTGAGGCCGTTGGAGAAAAATATTGGCCCTCCTATTTCAGTACGGTTTTTGGGCGGCTCAAAAAAGGTGGGCAGGCCACGCTGCAAATCATCACCGTGCGAGATGATCGTTTCGAAGAGTATCGAAAATCTGTTGATTTTATTCAAAAATATATTTTTCCAGGCGGTATGCTCCCCTCACAGGAAGTGCTGCGCCGGGAAACAGGTAAAGCCGGTTTGGCTTTCGTGAATTCAATCGAATTTGGCGAAAGCTATAGCAAAACACTCCGGCTTTGGCATGCGCGGTTCAATGATCAATGGGATCAGGTGGCGGCGATGGGATTTGATGATCGTTTCCGCCGGATGTGGAATTTCTACCTGATGTCTTGCGCCGCGACCTTCCATTACGCCAATTGCGATGTGACGCAAATTACCCTCTGCAAGCCGGCCTGATGCGATTATGACCAATGTATTTTTATTCGGCACGCTATGCTGGTCCGAGCTTCTGCGCCTCGTGGCTGGGGCAACTTGCCCGTCAGGCGTGGCGGCGGAATTGCCGGGCTACCAAGTCAGCTGGGCTAAGGGGCAAGCTTTCCCGGCCATCCATGCCAAAGCTGGATCTCGAGCGCCGGGCATGTTGCTGTGGGGGTGTGATGCGCAGGTTTTGGCGCGTATGGATCACTATGAAAGTGGCTTTGGCTATAAGCTCCACCCGGTGTCGGTCATGGTTGCGGGGCGCAGCGTTCAAGCGCAAGTTTACCTGCCTCCAGACGGCCTAGCAGCGGGATCAGAGTGGTCTTTGACAGATTGGCAAGAGGCTTATGGGGCTCTGGCATTGGAGGCGGCTTGGGAGGTTATGGCCGTGATGGGGCAGATGTCACCGGCACAACTGGCGCGGGCCTATCCGATGATGCGCGTGCGTGCGGATGCCCGGCTCAAGGCGCGCTCAGATCCGGCGCCGCAGTCGCCCTCTGGTTTGAGCCGCAGCGATGTGGTGGTGCATGAACACAGCCAGCCTTACACAAAATTTTTCGCCTTGCAGCAGGCCGATTTATGCGTGCCGCGTTTTGATGGTGCAGGGAGCGAGCGCGTGGAGCGGGCGGCTTTTATTGGCACCGATGCCGCCATCGTTCTGCCCTATGATCCTAAAACGGATCGGGTCTTATTGGTGGAGCAGTTTCGCTTTGGCCCCTTTGTGCGCGCCGATGCCCATCCGTGGCTGATGGAGCCAGTTGCCGGGCGTATTGATGTGGGTGAGACAGCGCAAGCGGCCGCAATCCGTGAGAGCTTTGAAGAGGCGGGGTTGCAGATCACGGATCTTCACAAGGTGCATAGCGGCTATAGCTCACCGGGATGTAGCAGTGAATATTTTCACATTTTTGTTGGCCTGGCAGATATTGGTGATGCGGCAGCGATCTTGAGCGGATTGCCCGAAGAATCTGAGGACATCCAAGGGCATGTTCTGAGCTTTGACGAGTTTTACCATCGTTTGACGACCCATCAATTGCCTGTGGTGCCACTGGCTTTGGCAGGCTACTGGCTGGCACAAAATCGAGACAGCTTGCGGAAGAATTCTTGAGCTTCTGCCCTATGCGGCTTAGGAAGAATAAAGGATAAAGGGTTTGTGATGTCGACTATCTATACCGACTTGGCTGCGGCCGTTGGCAATACGCCATTGATCCGGCTCAATGCCGCAAGTGAGGCCACGGGCTGTGAGATCCTTGGTAAGGCGGAATTTATGAACCCAGGGCAATCGGTTAAGGACCGTGCGGCCTTGTATATCATCAAAGCCGCCGTGGCCTCTGGTGACTTAAGGCCGGGGGGCACGATCGTGGAGGGCACTGCGGGCAACACCGGGATTGGCTTGGCCCTGGTGGGTGCCTCCATGGGGTTTCGCACGGTGATCGTCATACCTGAAACGCAAAGCCAAGAGAAAAAGGATATGTTGCGACTTGCCGGCGCGGAGCTTGTCGAAGTTCCCGCCGCCCCCTATAAAAACCCCGATAATTATGTGCGCTACTCGGGGCGTTTGGCCCAAGAATTGGCCAAAACGGAGCCCAATGGCGCCATATGGGCCAATCAATTTGACAATACAGCCAATCGCCAAGCGCATATAGAGACCACCGGGCCGGAGATCTGGGCGCAAACGCAGGGCAAGCTCGATGGCTTCATTTGTGCGGCAGGTTCGGGCGGAACCGTGGCGGGCATGGGGATGTATTTGCAACCCAAGGGCGTCAAAGTGGGCCTTGCTGATCCCGATGGTGCGGCCTTGCACAGTTTTTACACCACCGGGGTTTTGGCCTCTGATGGTGGCTCGATCAGCGAAGGCATCGGTCAGGGCCGGATCACCAAAAACCTAGAGGGGTTTACGCCGGATATGTCCTATAACATCCCCGATGCAGAGGCTTTGCCCTATGTGTTCGATCTGCTGCGCAATGAGGGCTTGGTTCTGGGAGGCTCTTCGGGAATTAACATTGCGGGCGCGGTGCGCATGGCACATGACCTCGGCCCGGGCCATAGAATCGTTACTATTCTTTGTGACTATGGTACGCGCTATCAATCAAAACTCTTTAACCCAGATTTCTTGCGCTCAAAAGGACTTGCGGTGCCAGAATGGATGGAGACCAGCCGTGATATCCAAACTGTATTCGAACCTGTCTAGATTTTTTCTGATCCTGTCCTTGGGGCTTTGGGCTGCGCTCGCGAGTGCGCAGGCCTCGGTGCAAACCAGCCCAGATTATAGCCGATGGGACGCGACAGCGAATATGGCGCAAGATACGCTGGAAACCGGCACGGCAAATGAAGCTTTTTTGATCAAACTGCGGGCGCAATTGGCGCTGCGGCGTTCTGAATTCACCGAAGCACAAAACTCTTTTCCGGCGCGATTGGCCATTTTGGAAGAGCAGCTTGCCGCCCTTGGTCCCGCGCCAGAAAGCGGCACCGAACCGGCAGAAATAGCGGAACGTCGCGCGAGTTTGACCCAGAATATTGAAGCCATAAATGCGCCGCGCATTCGGGCCCGAGAAGCTTATAAACAGGCCGATGGCTTGATCCGTGAGATTGATGCAGCGTTATCGGCGAAACAAACTGAAAACCTGTTGAAATTGGGGCCGTCGCCCATTGATCTTCGTCTCTGGCCCGAGGCTGTTTTGCAAATTACGGAGAAATTCCAATCCCTTGCGGGCAGCGTAGCCACGGCCTGGAACACCCCTGTTGTGCGCGATAAAGCGCGCGATCAATTGCCGCTTATCGTGACGCTGCTTTTGGCGGCTGGCCTGTTGCTGACGCAAGGCCGCCGCTCGCTGGACCGCGCCCTGCGCCGCCTGTCGGGTTCTGAACAGGCCTATGGTGCCGATCTGGCCGGGTATTTACTTGCCTTGGGACAGCTGGTGATCGTGATGCTCTGCGTATTCATGGTGTCGCGCGCTTGGGCTGTCTCACGGCTGCATGATCTTGATTTGAGCCTTTTGTTGCAAGGCGCAACTTGGATTTGCGCCCCGCTCTTTATCAGCCGGTGGTTGGCCACTCAACTGTGCCCCATTGAGGAGGCGACACGAAGCGCTCTTGCACTGCCCAGCGGTTCAGGGGCGCAGGCACGTTTCTTGATCCGTTGGCTAGGTGTGGTGATCTCTGCGATGATCTTGATGGATTATCTGGGCGAAATGGGCGATTTTTCGAGTGGCACAGCGGCAGTCATCGTCTTTGCTTTGGTGACCATCGCCGGAATTGGCAGCTTTCGATTTGGCGGATTGCTGTGGCGCCAAAGCCGTGTATCACAAGCCACCAAGACCGGCCAAATGCCCCAGAGGTTTGTCGTGCGACTTGGCCAGGCTTTGGCCGTTATTTCGGGAATATCTGTCGCTCTTGCGGTGATCGGCTATTCAGATTTGGCCTTGGAGTTGTTGCGCGCGACCCTTCTGTCCACTGGGCTTTTTGGCATTCTCTTTGTGACATTTGAAGCCGTCCGCAACGCATCTGCAATGCTATCCACTGATCGCAGCGCCGGGCATGATAGCCTGGCTGCGGTCGTGGTAAATGCGGGTTTGATTGTGGTGTCCTTACCGATCTTTGCTCTGATCTGGGGGGTGCGCACATCCGAGCTGACGGAGCTGTGGGCCACCTTTAAATCTGGCGTCACACTCGGAGAGGTGCAGCTGTCACCTGGCGTTGTTTTGCAGCTGATCGTTATCTTTGTAATTGGCCTGTTACTCACACGTCTGACCCAACAGACTTTAAAAACTCGCATCTTGGCCAAAACCAAAATTGATGCCGGCGGGCAAACAGCTATTGTTTCGGGCATCGGTTATTTAGGGATTTTCTTGGCTGCAGTCGTGGCGATTACCTCTGCGGGGCTTGATCTGTCTTCACTCGCAATTGTTGCTGGTGCGCTCTCGGTTGGGATCGGGTTTGGCTTGCAAAATATTGTATCCAATTTCGTGTCTGGCATCATCTTATTGATCGAGAGGCCCATCAGCGTCGGGGATTGGATTGAGGTCGGCGGCAATATGGGGATTGTGAGAAAAATTTCCGTCCGCTCCACAAGCATTCAGACCTTTGACCGCACGGATGTGATCGTGCCCAATGCGGATCTGGTGTCGGGAACGGTGACCAACTACACCCATGGCAGCTCTGTGGGCCGTGTCATCGTACCTGTCGGCGTGGCCTATGGTAATGACACGCGTAAGATTGAACAGCTCTTGTTGCCACTTGCGGAAAATCATCCTCTGGTGCTGAAAGATCCGGCGCCCTCAGTGGTCTTCCAGGGGTTTGGTGCAGATTCTTTGAACTTTGAAATCCGCGCATTGCTCGGCGATATCAATTATGGGCTGACAGTGCGCTCTGAACTGAACCATCAAATCTATGAGGTGCTGTCCGCGAATGGGATAGAAATACCGTTTGGGCAGCGCGACATTTGGATCCGTAATCCAGAGGCCCTGTCAGCTGCACGCTCTGAGCCCTCCGAACCCATATGAGCCGAGGTTCAAATTTTTTGGGCCATGAGGTTGGAAATCGACTTCTGGCCCTTGAAAACCGTGCGCCAGTCTCATAGACCACGTTCAATGGACAGGTGGCCGAGTGGTCGAAGGCGCACGCCTGGAAAGTGTGTAGGCGGGAGACCGTCTCCAGGGTTCGAATCCCTGTCTGTCCGCCACAAACTGCCCTACTAGCAGTGACATATCACCGATAAGCATCAGTTATAACTCAGTTCTTCTGGCCCGGCGCTTGTAATGCCGCATGTGAGTACTGACCAAATTGCTGACCAAATCTATCCCCCATACATTCGTTCGTAATGGCTACTATTACTTCTCCAGGCGTGTTCCTGCTGACCTGCGAGATCACTATTCTTACCATCGTATTGTCCAAGGGCTGCATACAACGTCCCCTCAGAAAGCTAAGGTGCAAGCCAGTATTATGGCTGCTAAACTGGAGGTGTACTGGAGCCAGATGCGATTGGCGAAGTCTGACGTGATTGGTATGTCGTTGGTTAGGGACTCTTCC
>Ga0233395_1000317_pt1 | contig 25488 bp, 20 predicted proteins | sample 27DmetaG_FD_186029 | JGI IMG/M metagenome (GOLD analysis project Ga0233395, IMG submission 186029) | Seawater microbial communities from Monterey Bay, California, United States - 27D | ecosystem: Environmental > Aquatic > Marine > Coastal | place: USA: California | collected 2016-10-12 | reverse complement strand
CTCCTATATCAACAACAGCGGGAATTGAATCGTACTCTTCTAATGGATCGAAGAAGGACGGTAAGTTCGTGACACCACCAAGAATTGATGCCTTACGAATCATTGAATGATCTTTGGTTACTTCATCGCCCGCTCCAGTGTATGGGAAATCGGACGTCCATGCAACACCAGGATCCTCTCCCAGTTTACCAAACATATCAATCAATTCTGCATTGAGAATGTCTCCGATAGATCCTTTTGCCAAAACGACAACATCGTTTCCGTTCCAATAAAATGCATTCGAAACATTGTATTCTGGACAGTAAAATTGATCCGCTCTAGCTTGAAGCGAATCCCATACAGGAGCTTCCTGTCCTGTTCCAGCTTGATCCAGCTTTTCGATTACTCCAACATGCGTTCCTAACGATGGAATAGTTCCAATCAAGGCAACAGCATTCGCAGGCGTTGCTGAAGTTGAACCGTTTGAATATCGAACAATAATGTACTGACTGAGGTCAATATCAGCATCAGTCGGATTGTACAATTCAATTGCTTTGTTGTTCGACCATCCTTCTACGTATTCAGAGATAAATAAATCAGAGCAGTCTTGAGCCATTGTCATTGACCCGATGCAAGTAGCGATTAGTAGTAGTGTTTTTTTCATAGAAACTATTTATGTATGATTAAGAAATTCCGACAATGAAACGTTGATAATACCAATGAATTCGAGATATAAATGCGTTTCGACTACTATTTTTCGAATGAAAAGTAATATCCATTAGCTCATTATCAACTTTGTTGCACAACGACGTGGTTTCAATCTTTTCCGACGTCAAGGTTATCACATCGATGTTCTAGTTACAAATGTAGGACAAAAATCACTTCAATATATCAATAAATTATTAACAAAGCTTTAATGTTTTACACGATTAATCGATTTTTGAAAAAAATAGTTCCTTAAATTAGACTTTTCGAACATAAATTTAATCCACTATGAAAATGAAATTTTCTCTTATTTCCACATTTATAATGTTGACCACCCTAATTTTTGCTCAGTCCAAAATTGGACCAATGACCTCAGCTCCAAACCAATACGATGAGACATCAAGTAAAATAAGATTGATGGCTCAAAAAGAGCACATTACGGTAGAGGATATTTGGAAAGATTACAAATTCATTGGTGCTGGAGTAAATGGGTTTCGATCGATGAAAGATGGAAACTACTTCTCTAAGATCACAAGAATTAACGGTGAAAAGGCCGTAACAAAACATAGCTTTGTTGATTACTCCGGTTCAGGAGAAGTTCTTATCGCACCCACCATAATTTCTAGTATCGATATGGATGGATATTCATTTAATTCAGATGAAACAAAAGCACTCATTACAACAGAAACAAAAAGTATCTACAGAAGAAGTTATTCTGCTGTTTTTTATTGCTTGGATTTACAAACAAAAAAATTACAAGCGCTGGACCCAGAACGTCAGCCACAAACATTAGCAGAGTATTCGCCAGATGGAAATAAAGTTTCGTACATCTTCAAAAACAACCTCTATGTAAAAGATCTTTTAACTGGAAAAATAAAGCAACTGACAAAAGATGGAGCAACAAACAAAGTAATAAACGGAACCACGGATTGGGTCTATGAGGAGGAATTTGCAATCACTAAAGCTTATGATTGGTCGCCAGACAGCAAGTATATTGCCTTCCTTCGTTTTGATGAGAGCAATGTTCGTGATTTCACCATGACCGCATTCCACGAACTCTACCCGAATTACCACACTTTTAAATATCCAAAAGCTGGTGAAGAAAACTCAAAAGTCACAGCTTTGATCATAAAAGCAAAAGGAGGAAAAGCAAAACAAATTGACCTAAGTGACTATGAATACATCCCGAGAATGCAATGGGCAGAAAAGGAGAATAATCTGATCATTCAAACAATGAACCGCCACCAAAATAAATTGAGGTATCATTTAATTGCACTAAATAAAAATAAGATTTCAGTGAATTTAATGTATGAAGAGCAATCAAATACATATGTTGAAATTGACGATAACTTGCTACTTCTTCGCAACAGAGAAGCAATTTTGCGCACCAGTGAACAAAGTGGATTTAATCATATCTATCTTCTAGATTTTAATGGAAACACAACTCAAATAACGAAAGGCAAATGGGATGTAATTGAATTTCTAGGAGTAAATGAAAAAAGTAATACGATTTATTTTACCGCAGCAAAAAAAGGTCCACTACACAAAGGAATCTACTCTATTAAAATGGATGGTTCAACCCTAAAGGCAATCAGCAAAGAGACGGGGACCAATGGCGCCGATTTCTCAAACGGCATGAGCTATTTTATCAAACGCTACTCCAATGCCAACACACCAACTGTATATTCGCTTTGTGATAATACCGGTAAAGAAATAGAAATACTTGAGACAAACAACAGACTCAACACTACACTTCGAAGCTACAAAATGTCGACAAAATTGTTTGTAACATTTCAAGGACATGAACATGAATTGAATGGCTTTATGATTAAGCCACCAAATTTCGATAAAACAAAAAAATATCCTGTTTATATGGAAATATATGGCGGACCCGGAGCCAACGAGGTCTCTGATTCTTGGGGTGGCATGGGGTACATCTACCATCAACTTCTCGCTCAAAGAGGATACATAGTCGTATCTGTAGATCCACGGGGCACAATGTATCGCGGTGCAGATTTCAAAAAAAGCACTTATCGAGAGTTGGGAAAATTAGAAACGGAGGACTTCATAGCTGTCGCTAAAGAATTGCAGGGGTATGACTTTGTAGATAGTAACCGCATTGGAATCATGGGTTGGAGTTATGGTGGTTTTATGACATCATTGGCGATGACAAAAGGTGCAGATTTATTTAAAATGGGAATTGCTGTTGCACCGGTCACAAACTGGAGATTTTACGACAATATCTACACAGAAAGGTTCATGAGAACTCCTGAGGAGAATCCAAATGGTTATGATCAAAATTCGCCCATCAACTACGTTGAAAAATTGAAAGGAAATTACCTACTCATCCATGGTTCAGGTGATGACAATGTACACTACCAAAATACAATGGAGATGATTTCTGCCTTAGTTGCGGCCAACAAACAATTTGATGTATTCATTTATCCGAATAAAAATCATGGAATATATGGAGGAAATACACGAAATCATTTGTACTCGATGATGTTAAATTATACCCTTAAAAACCTGTAGACAGTAACATATTCTAATCTTCGCTTGATAGAAAGCCATGGAAGTAGTATCTTAGCCGACCGAACTAGAATCATACACTGTATTTAGGAACAAAATGAAGGAAATCGCAAAGATAGAATTAGATGGCAAAAAGTTCGAATTGCCGATTACAGAAGGCACTGAGAACGAAAAAGGGATAGATATTAGCAAGTTAAGAGCTGAAACTGGCGGTTACATCACCTTAGACCCTGGTTTTAAAAATACAGGGAGTACAAAAAGTGCCATAACTTATTTGGATGGAGAAAACGGTATCCTACGTTACCGCGGATACCCAATTGAGCAACTTGCAGAAAAAGCCAGCTTTCTTGAGGTTTCTTTTTTACTCATCTACGGTGAGCTTCCATCAAAAGAAGAGTTGGATTCATTTAAAGCAAGTATTACAAACCACACTCTGGTTCATGAAGACATGAAACAATTCTTTGAGGCGTATCCTGCACAAGCGCATCCAATGGGAATTCTTGCATCCATGGTTTGCTCTCTATCGACATTCTATCCAGAATCTTTGGATCCGAACAGAACGCCAGAAGCAAAAGATCTCACAATCCATCGTTTGATAGCAAAATTGCCAACTCTTGCGGCATGGTCATTTAAAAACGCTATGCGTCATCCATTCATGTATCCAAAAAATAACTTGGAATACTGCAGTAACTTCATGCATATGATGTTTGCAATGCCAACGAATGATTATGAAATGGATCCAGTCGTTGTCTCTGCATTAAATAAGTTATTGATACTGCATGCTGATCACGAACAAAACTGTTCGACATCAACAGTTCGTGTAGTTGGTTCCTCTCATGCCAACTTATATGCATCAATATCTGCAGGTATATCAGCATTATGGGGACCTCTTCACGGAGGAGCCAACCAAGCAGTAATTGAAATGTTACAAAAAATAAATGATGACGGTGGCGATGTTGACAAATGGGTCGCAAAAGCCAAAGACAAAAACGATCCATTCCGCTTAATGGGATTCGGTCATCGAGTATATAAAAACTTTGATCCGCGCGCTACTATCATAAAAGGCGCATGTGACGAAGTTCTTGAAAAAATGGGAGTTGATGATCCATTACTGGATATCGCTAAGAAATTAGAAAAAGTAGCTCTTGAAGATGAGTACTTCAAAGCACGTAACTTGTATCCTAATGTTGATTTCTACTCTGGTATCATTTACAAAGCAATAGGTATACCGACAGAAATGTTCACGGTTATGTTTGCTATTGGCCGTCTTCCAGGATGGATAGCACAATGGAAAGAAATGATAGAGAATGGAGAGCCGATCGGACGCCCAAGACAAATTTACACAGGTGCAAACGAACGCAACTATGTAGCTGTCGAAAATAGACAAACTATATTTTAAATAAAAAATACAAGTGATAAGAAAAAAGTCCTGACGTTGGTCAGGACTTTTTTCTTGCACTGAATAAAATATTCTCTCAAGGCACTATAGTTTGATATTTCGCCTTTTTCGACCCTTCATATATTGAATATTTTCTGAAGGAACATTCGAGACTACCATTGTATACTTTTATCTTTTTGTCAGGACGCAACCCAATAAACTTGAAAGCATCAAAATTTGATGAAATCACCCAACAATCATATCCCTTCATTTCAGTCTTCATCCAATCACCAAGGGCTTCGTACATTTCTTCAATCTCCTCCCCCATGCGCTCTCCGTAAGGAGGGTTAGTTATTACTATACCTGGCCCTTCTGGAGTTCTAACATCGTTAAAATCATCCACAATAGTATCCACAAATCGACCAATTGATAAACCGCTAAGATTTCTTCTTGCTTTCGTCACCATTTCTGCACTACTATCCGACCCTTGAATAATGCAAGGCAATTCACGAACTCTCGTATTAATTGCTTCTTGAATTTCATCCCAAACCTCCTGGTCAAAATTGACAAAATTCTTAAACGCATAATGCTGACGCTCAACTGTAGCTGGAATATTAGCTGCCATCAGTGCAGCTTCGATTAATAACGTCCCGGACCCGCAAAACGGATCTACTAATGTTGATTTCTTGTCCCATCCTGTCAGACGCAATAAGCCTGCAGCAACGACTTCATTCATTGGTGCCAAACCAGTTGCCTGACGATAGCCGCGCTGAAATAAAGGCGCCCCTGATGTGTTCAATGAAACAATAACCTCTTTCTTATTGATATAAACATCGAACAAAATTTGAGGCCGTTTAATATTTACATCAGGTCGCTCACCAAATTCATCACGGAAGGTGTCAACAATGGCATCTTTTACTACTAAAAATGGGTATTGTGAATGACGAAATAAATCTGAGAATACAGCACCTTTAACAGCAAAAGTTTTTTCCAAACCAAAATAATTTGTCCATTGAACTTTTTTTGCCTGCTTGTAAAGGTCATCCTCATTCCGGATACTAAATTTTTCAACTTCCACCAATACAGAAATTGCACATCGAAGATGGACATTCAAATAATAAACATCTCTCCATGTTCCCTTTATTTGAACTGCTCGATTCAACAACTGAGACTTTTTAAAACCCAATTCTGCCAGCTCATCAACAAGAACGTTTTCCAATCCAAAGACCGTTTTCACAGTTATCGTTAACGTCTTATCGCCTTGTGCCTCTTTAATCATTGCTTTACCATTAAATAATATCCATTACTTTTGTACAAAAGAACAAATTTGAAAGCAAACAAGCTATACTTACTTCTTTTTAGTTTGCTTTTAGCAAATCAAATCCTTGCCCAACAAAAAATTGGCCTCGTACTAAGTGGTGGTGGTGCAACTGGACTCTCGCACATCGGTGTTTTAAAAGCACTTGAAGAAAATGGAATTCCAATAGACTATATTACCGGTACATCCTCCGGCGCACTCGTTGGAAGTCTATATGCATCTGGGTTCAGTCCAGAGGAAATCGAATCTATCGTTACTAGTCAGGAGTTCTACCTTATGGCTACTGGGGAAACAGAGCCAAATCAACATTTTTTACTTCGAGAAGAGGAACAACACTCCGGTATTATTAGTCTTTCTTTCTCCAAAGATAGTATCCTAAAACGATCATTACCTACCAACCTTATCTCCTCTGCTTATCTCGATTTTGAGATGATGAAAGGTCTTGGCACTGTATCAGCTTCTCGCTCTAAAAATTTTGACAGTCTTTTTGTTCCTTTTCGATGTGTTGCCTCAGACATTGTAAAAAAGCAAAGCGTTATATTTAAGAATGGAGATTTGAATGCGGCAGTGCGTGCATCAATGACCTATCCATTTTATTTTAATTCAATTCGAATTGATGATGTACTTCTTTTTGACGGAGGATTGTACAATAACTTCCCTTCAGATATAATGTGTAACGAATTCAATCCGGATTTTATCATCGGGAGTAACGTTTCCAACAATGCGCCACCACCGGAAGAAGATGATGTAATTGGACAATTGTTAAACATGATGGTCACGCATTCAAATTTCTCCATCTCATGTGAAAATGGATTTATCATTTCACCAAAAAGCAATGTTACATCCTTTGATTTTGAATCTGTTCAAGAAGCCATTGATGATGGATACAACACTACGATGGCCTCAATGGACTCGTTACAAGCTCTAATTGCAAACCGAAGAGAGAAACAAGTAGTTGAAAACAGACGTTCAAAATTTAAAACGGATATTGTTCCGCTCTTTGTATCTGATGTCTCAACAACTTCAAAAGCAAAAAATGTAAAATTTGTTACAAAATCGCTGATGAACAAAAATACACGTTTGAGCAGTGATGAAATCGAAAAAAGGTATTTTCGCACCTATTCGTCTTCTCAAATTAACTTCCTCTATCCAACTCTTGAATTAAAGAATGACAGTTCATACACTATGAATGTTCAAGTTCGTAAAGCAAGAGACTTCACTCTACATCTCGGGGGACACCTGTCTTCACGACCAGTAAATACAGCTTACTTTGGTATTAGCTATCAAACAATGGGCAATATCAATACGAAAACCAAATTAGAATCCTATTTCGGGAAATTTTATGGTTCTACAAAAGCATCTATAACGCTGGATTTACCTGCTGTTTATCCAATATCGACTCAAGCATATTTCACTCGAAATCGTTGGGACTACTTCAGAAGCTTCGCTACCTTCTTTGAAGACGTAAAGCCTTCTTTTTTAGTTCAAAATGAAATATATGCTGGATTAAAGATCAGTCAACCCATTGGAAATAATATTACGCACTCAATTGATGGAAGAGGCTTTCAGCTGTCCAATTCATATTATCAAACAGAAGATTTCACCAACTCAGACACTTCAGATATTACAAATTTTAGTGGAGGAGCCGTTAGTTGGACACTTACACAAAACTCTCTCAATCGAAAGCAGTTTGCGTCAAGCGGCCACTATTTTCGTTTTCGTGCACGCTATGTTTTTGGTAATGAATATAGTTTATCTGGATCAACAGCAATAACACCATATGAGTTGCGTCAGGAGCATCAGTGGCTAAACCTCAGTGCAGATTACCAGTCATTTATCATAGATAAACCTCACTTCCATCTTGGAATACAAGCAAAATTGGTATTTAATAGCCAGACACTATTTGCAAATTACACCGCTTCGGTTTTATCGATGACGGAATTTTCACTTGTCCCAGATGCAAAAACATACTTTTTACCGGAATACAGATCCCCTCAATTTTTGGGAGGCGGAATCAACTCCATTTTCACAATAAAGAAAAAAATTGATCTGCGGATTGATGCATTTTTATATCAACCTCTTATTGAGGTGAGCGAAAATCCCGATGGTTCACTGATCCTCTCCCAACCTCAGAATGGCGAAACATTCATGGGATCAGCATCCGCTATATATCACAGTTTTATCGGGCCGGTGCGATTAACCTTTAATTACTTCCCCAAGCAACTGAACCCATTTGCAGTGCAATTCAGTATTGGATACGTCCTCTTTAACGAGCGCGCAATTCGCTAAGTAAATGTATATTTGCCAACATTAATTTTTTGAAGAATGGAAAAAATCATCTGTGGAATTCAACAAATGGGTATAGGTGTGCCTGACGTCCAAAAAGTATGGAAATGGTACAGAACATTTTTTGGAGTAAATATTCGCGTTTTTGAAGAAGCTGCGGAAGCCCCATTAATGGTCCGCTACACAGGAGGAAAAGTTCAATCCCGAACTGCAACACTTGCCCTGAGCATGGAAGGTGGTGGCGGTTTTGAAATCTGGCAATTTACTTCTCGCCCAACTGAAAAAGCTGCATTTGATATTCAATTGGGTGATTATGGCCTGTATGTCTGTCGAATTAAATCAAGAAATGTTGCTGCCTCTTACAACTATTTTAAAGAAAATGGAGCAGAAATTTTAGGCGAGTTGGCAACCACGCCCAATGGAGAGAAAACCTTTTTTGCAAAAGATCCAAATGGAAATATATTCAATATTGTTGAAGGAAAGGGATGGTTCAAAAACACCAACCACCCCTCAAACTGTGGAGCAGTAGCCGGAACTATGATTGGCGTAAGTGACATAGAAAAAGCACTCCCTCTTTATCAAGAAATTCTTGGTTATGAAACAGTCGAATATGATGAAACTGGTACTTTCGAAGACTTTGGTGGTCTCCCTGCAGGAAATAAAAAAGTAAGACGTATTCTACTCTCCCATAAAAATGAGAGACGCGGGCCTTTCGCTCGGTTACTTGGACCAACTCAAATCGAACTTGTACAAGCGATTGAACGATCCGATTGCCAATCAATTTTCACAAACCGCTATTGGGGTGATTGGGGCTTCATTCATCTATGTTTCGATATTCAAGGAATGGATGCCCTTCAAAAAGAATGCGAGGCCAAAGGCTTTCCGTTTACAGTGGACAGCTCAGACACCTTTGATATGGGAGAAGCAGGAGGGCGTTTCTCATACATTGAAGACCCAGATGGAACATGGATTGAATTTGTAGAAACACATAAAGTTCCCGTAATGAAAAAATTGGGTTGGTATATTCACCTAAAAAAACGAAAGCCAGGAAAACACCTTCCGAAATGGATACTGAATGCAATGGGTATGAACAAAGTGAAAGACTAGAATTGAGTTGAAACTTCTTTCTGTCATAGCACGATCTTTTTTTAAACAACTGTTTTTAGTACCTTTGATTCATACTAGAAAAAAATGAAAAACTCTTTAATTAGCCTATTCTCACTAATTTCTTTGGTAGTGGTCTTTTCCGCTTGTAATGATGATATTGACTTAAATGGTAATTTCCGCGAAACGCCTGTTATTTACGGAATCATTGACCAAGCTGATAGCGTTCATTTGCTAAAAATAACCAGAGCATACATTGGTCCGGGAAACTCTTTAGAATATGCCTTAATTCCTGACTCGAGTTACTTTCCATATGTCGACGCAAAAATCTACGAAATAATCGCAGGGGGAGATACAGCAAGAACCTGGACACTAATCGACACAACTGTTTTCAACAAAGAAGAAGATGGGATATTCTATGCACCTGAACAGAAACTTTACGGTTTCTACACAAATAGTATGGACAATAGCGAAAACCCGACAGGACAGCCATTATTACCGAACGCAACTTATAAATTGGATGTGCAAATTAATAACGGTGATCTGCGCGTTACCGCTGAGACTCAAATCGTAGATGGAGTATATAGTTCTGATGGAACTATTACAAAACGGTTTGGTTATGCTGAAAATGCTGCGACAACTGGTCTCTATAAATCAACTGGACTTACTGTTTATCCCGGATCAGCTCGACTTATTGAAGCACAGTTGATCCCACGATATGAAGAGTTCAATGCTGGCACATCCCAGGGCTTTGACTCATTTATATGGGGACTTGGTGAACGAGAAATCACAGTTCCTGGAACCCAAACCTTCACAATGAATGGAGAAGCTTTTTACCAATTGATGAAAGCAAGTTGTGATGCAAGTTCTAACACTGTGGATAAACGGAATCTTATTTCCATCTCAATTAAAGTTGTTGGTGGGTCTGATGAACTTTATAATTATATGTCAGTAAACCAGCCGAGTTCATCACTAGCGCAGAGCAAACCCACATACACAAACTTGAATGTCACAGAGGGACATGAAGTAATTGGCTTGTTCTCCTCACGCCAGACCTATGAATATGAAATCCCCTTCATCGCTGCGAACCAATTTGTTCGATGTATAGATAAGAATTCAACGTTTGAATTGTGTCAAGGACCAATAACTGGAACTCTAGGATTCTGCAGCCAACATGTTGGAGATTTAACTGAAAATTATTCTTGTCAGTGAGAAACACAATTTCTACCTTTAACGAATGGCTGAGAGGAAAACGCTTTTCGTAGATATTATCCTTCCTATTCCGATACGAAAGGAGTTTACCTACAGGGTACCATATGAGTTAAATGATATTATTTTCACCGGCGCACGAGTCGTCGTCCCGTTTGGCCGATCAAAATTAGTAACGGGAATCATTACCTCCATTCACGAAAATGTTCCGCAAGAATACCAAGCAAAATATATTGAGCACCTGCTGGATGATAAACCCATAATCAATCCAAATCAATATACTTTTTGGAAATGGATATCAAACTATTATATGGCGCCAATTGGAGATGTAATGAATGCAGCACTCCCAGCCAACTTTAAATTGGCAAGTGAAACAAAAATTGTCCTCCACCCTGACTATCAAATCGAACCAAAATATTTAACGGAAAAAGAACACGATATTGTCCTTGCTCTTGATATGAGGGAGGTTTTGGATCTGAAAGAAATTTCTGAACTAATCGGTATTAAAACGATTCAACCCATCATCAAATCATTAATCGACAAAAGAGCCGTTTTGTCAAAAGAAGAATTGAACGAGAAGTTCAGCCCCAAAACAGCTGTTCATGTTCGATTATCAGATGCCTATTGCAGTAACGATGAACTGAACGAGTTTATAAAATCCATTGATGGCGTTAAAAGCAAGGAGAAACAACTCAATGCACTATTGCAACTTCTTCAGTGTATGGATTTAAACAGCAATACTAAAGATTACGTGCTGCGAAAAAAATTGATAAATGCAGATGTTTCGCTTTCATCTCTAAATACACTTGAACGAAACGGAATTATTACTCAAGAGAAAATCGTCATTTCTAGATTCGATGATAACAGACACGAAGGACATGAATTTAAAGAGCTTTCAGAAGCTCAAAAAATTGCTCTAAGTGAAGTTCAAAAGGGATTCAACCAAGACAAGGTGACGCTATTGCACGGTGTAACTGGATCAGGTAAGACAGAAATTTATGTTCAACTCATTCAGGAACAATTGGACCTGGGGAAGCAGGTATTATTTCTACTTCCTGAAATAGCATTAACCACTCAACTTATTCAACGTCTCTCCACTTATTTTGGTGAGCAGATAGGCGTCTATCATTCAAAATTCAATCAGAATGAACGAGTAGAAATATGGAATCATGTACTCAACAATGATCCTAATAGATATCGAATTGTTCTAGGTGCAAGATCATCTATCTTTCTACCCTTTATAGATCTCGGCCTAATCATTGTGGATGAAGAACACGAATCTTCATTTAAACAGTACGACCCCTCCCCAAGATACAATGCGAGAGATTGTGCAATTGTATTGAGCAAACTTCACAATGCAACTATTTTACTCGGTTCTGCTACTCCATCTATTGAGAGTTATTACAACGCAAAATCAAATAAATACCACCTCGTAAATTTAACAGATAGATTTGGTGCAAATTTACTTCCAGAAATACTATGTGCAAATGTTCTAAAAGAACGTCGACAAAAAAGTATGCAATCCCATTTTACATCTTTCCTATTGGAAAATATGAAAGAGAGTCTGGAAAATGGAGAACAAGTCATATTGTTTCAAAATAGACGCGGATACACACCACTCTGGATGTGTGAAGTCTGCAATTGGACTCCCAAATGTGTCAGTTGTGATGTCTCTCTAACATACCATAAACACAGTAATAATCTTAAGTGTCATTATTGTGGTCATACAACTAAACCAATTGGATCATGCAAGGCATGTGGAAGCAATCGACTAAAAATGCTAGGCTTTGGTACAGAGAAAATCGAGGACGAATTATCTGTAATATTTCCAGAACGGGTCATCAAGCGACTTGATCTCGATACCACAAGATCAAAAAATGCATACGCCAAACTATTAAACGAATTTGATTCAGGAAACATTGATGTTCTTGTCGGTACTCAAATGGTTACAAAAGGACTTGATTTTGACAATGTCAATCTAGTCGGAGTATTAGATGCTGATATGCTTTTAAATCGACCTGATTTCCGAGCATTTGAACGTTCATTTCAATTGATGACGCAAGTCGCGGGGCGATCTGGGCGAAGAAAAAAGAGGGGGAAGGTTATTGTACAAACAGGTGATCCTGATCACTGGGTAATACAACATGTATCTGGTCATGATTATGTCGGTTTCTACAAAGCCGAAATTACCGAACGAAAAAACTTTTTCTATCCACCCTACTACAAAATAATTGAAATCACACTAAAGCACAAAAATGAAAATGAGCTCAATCGAGCCTCAATTGAATTGGCTTCTAAACTAAAAGAAGCATTTAAAGAACGTGTGTTAGGACCTGAATTCCCGATAGTAAAAAGAATCTACAATTTATTTTTGAAAAAAATAACGTTGAAAATTGAGCGAAATGCAAATGATAAAATGGTAAAAGATCACATCCATGAAATCATGGATGATTTTTTCTCAGATCCATCAAACAAATCAATCCGATCTGTTATTGATGTTGATCCGAATTAACCAAGGTAGGGTCTTAATACCTGATTTCTCGAAGCCTGCCTAAGATTACGAATGGCTTTTTCTTTGATTTGCCTCACCCGCTCACGAGTCAAATCAAACCTTCCGCCAATCTCCTCAAGCGACATCGGCTGAACTCCATTCAAACCAAAATACAAACGCATCACAGTCATCTCGCGAGAAGATAGTGTTGATAGGGACCGATCGATATCTTTTCGTAAGGATTCAACCATCAATTGATTCTCTGGACTTGGTAAAGTATCATTTGGTAATATATCATACAAACTTAATTTAGATGTATCATCATTCCCAAGGGGCGAATCCATTGAAATGTGTCTTGTATTATTGACTAGAGACTGCTTAACATCATTGACAGAACATTCTGAAAGATCAGCTATCTCCTGTGCCGACGGTGGCCTTTCAAGACGTTGTTCAAGATCAGAATATGCTCGATTAATTTTATTTATTGCACCTATCTTATTCAGTGGTAAGCGTACAATTCTCGATCGTTCAGCAAGTGCTTGAAGAATGGATTGGCGAATCCACCACACAGCATAAGAAATAAACTTAAAGCCACGCTTTTCGTCGAAGCGCTTAGCAGCTTTTATAAGTCCGAGATTCCCTTCACTGATTAAATCCGGCAATTGCATGCCCTGATTTTGATACTGTTTTGCTACTGAAACAACAAACCTCAAATTGGCTTTTGCCAATCGGTCAAGAGCAGCTCTGTCTCCTTTTCGAATTTTTTGCGCCAAAAGTATCTCTTCATCCGCTGAGATAAGCTCGACACGACTAATTTCTGATAAATACTTGTCCAGTGATGCTGTATCACGGTTGGTGAGCTGCTTCGAAATTTTTAACTGTTTCATCTGGTTTAGAATTATATGAGGTATTCTATTAATAAGACGAAAAAATATGGTATTGAGTTGGCAACGAATGAAGTGTGCCATTAATTCCACATAAAATAAAGCTTTCATCAACTATTTTTAGGTAACTAAAAATTGTATGGTAATTTTACACAATGAAAGTATTAATGGTTTGTCTTGGGAACATCTGTAGATCACCACTCGCTGAGGGTTTACTTGCGAACAAAGTACGACTCAAAGAATTAGATATTGAGGTCGATTCTGCAGGAACTTCCGGGCATCATGCAGGAGACCCTCCTGATTATCGCATGCAAGAAACAGCCCTTCAATTTGGTGTTTCTATAAATCATATCCGATCTCGTCAATTCGTAATTGACGATTTTGATGCATTCGATCTTATTTTTGTCATGGATACACAAAATTACAATAACGTTATTGAAATGGCACAAACTCAGGAAGATCGAGAGAAAGTTAAATTCATTCTGAATGAATTGTATCCTAGACAAAACAGAGCAGTTCCAGACCCATATTATGGTGGAGAACAAGGATTTGAGAAGGTATACCAATTGTTAGACGAAGCAACCGACGCATTTCTAAGTAACATAAAAGAACAATGAATAAAGGAACATTATATCTGATACCGACGACACTTGGTGGAGATTCGACAAGCGACATCATACCTGAGGATGTTAGACAGCAAACAATCAAACTACGTTATTTCGTTGTTGAGAATATCAAATTTGCACGTCGCTATCTGCGTAAAATTGATCGTTCCTTTCCAATCGATGACTCAACTTTTTATGTACTCAATAAGAAAACGGATCCATCTGAACTCCATGCTTTTCTCTCGCCCATTTATGAAGGGAATAATATTGGTATAATGTCAGAAGCGGGGTGTCCTGGTGTTGCCGATCCAGGCGCTGCACTTATCGGTCTAGCTCACCATTCCAATTTGAAGGTCAAGCCATTGGTAGGGCCATCATCCATTCTACTTACACTCATTGGGAGTGGGTTTTCTGGTCAAGAGTTCGCGTTTCATGGCTACTTACCAAAAGATAGAAAAGACCGTATTCATATCTTAAAATATTACGAAACAGACACAAGAAAAACAGGAAAAACCCATCTTTTCATGGATACCCCATTCAGAAACATGAACGTATTGGATGATTTATTGAACTCATTGGCAGATGCTACAATGATATGTATCGCATCAAATTTAACAACCGTGAACGAGGATATAAGAACAATGTCGGCGAAAGACTGGCGCGTAAAAGCGTATGATTTGGCAAAAAAACCAACGATGTTTGCGATAGGTACAATTCAGTAAATGGTAGTTGCTATTTACTTCATACCTCGACGCTTTTTAATAGCATCGTAAGAATCCTGAATTTTCTGAAACTTTTCCTTCGCTCCCTTTTGATATTCTGCTCCCATTTGCTCTACTTTGTCCGGATGAAATTTGACCGCCATTTTTCGGTACGCCTTCTTAACTTCGTCGTCTGAAGCCGTTGATGAAATCCCCAGTATTTTATAATCTGAATCGACATCCCGATAAAACATGGCTTTAATCGATTCGAAATCGGAGCTGGCAACACCTAGCATGTTTGAAATATTTTGAATGACATTAATTTCAGCATCAGAAACATCCCCATCGGCCTTCGCAATTCCGAATAAATAATGAAGTAACTGAGTACGAACTGCCGGCTGCATCCGCATTTTAATGTCGTTACAAATTCGTTGAATAGGAATTTCACTCGAATCCAGAAAACGTTTCAGCGTTTGTAAATGTTGCCCTGAAAATTGCGGGCCAAATTGTTGTGTGAAAAATGATTTAACATAGTTTAGTTCCGATTTCAAGACTTTACCGTCAGCCTTCATAACTGCGGCAGATAATGCCATCAGCATGGTAGGCACATCACTTGACGTTGAATGCTGCTGGTAATAACGGAACATATCTTCTGCTGACATGCGACGCCCACCAGATTGTGCTCGTGCTCCATCCATTAAACGCTGATAATTATCAACCGCAGAACCAACAATGAGGCCCAACATCGCACCCCAAATGCTTTTGAAAAGTAAAAAGCCTCCAATACCAAAAACGAATTTATACAAATCTTGAAATTTTAAGGCGCCTCAAAAAGAGGCGCCTGGTAAAACTATATTAATTCTATACTTCTTTCAATAAATTTATTTAATTCTTCGCCTTTTAACATTCCTTGAGACAATAATGCAATGTCAGTCAACTGTTTAATTTTGCGTTCTTGCGATTTTTTCGTTTTCGTATTCAGAATCGCATTCACCTTATCGTGGTTTGAATTAACAACCAAGTTGTGCATCTCTGGAAAAGCAGCCATATAGCCACCTCCACCCATACGCTGCTGCTCCATCATTCGACGAATAAACTCTGGTTGCGTTATTATCACAGGGGCATCATCTGCATTCATGCTCTCAAATTGAACTGTGAACTTTTCCTTATTCACGACATTTTCGAACATCGGTTTCAATTTGTCTTCGTCCTCCTGCGTTAACTTAGATGGAATTTCCTCATCTTTTTGAATCAACTTATCTAAAGTGTCTGCATCGACCCTTGCAAATTGAACATTTTCATTTGACTGTTCCATTTTCGCTATCCAGTGAGGTGCCAAAGGACCGTCAAGATGAAGAACATCATATCCTCGATCATTCGCTTTTTTAACAAACCCAAATTGCTCTTCAGGATTGTTCGTGTAAAGAATTACGAGCTTCTCGTCTTTATCTTTCTGAAGCACTTCAATTTTTGACTTGTACTCTTCTATTGTTGCAAATTCACCTTTCGTATTTTTTACCAATGTAAATTTCTCAGATTTTTCAGCAAACTTATCATCAGACAATGTTCCATATTGAACAAAGATTTTTAAGTCTTCCCATTTTGATTCAAAATCTTTACGATCGTTTTTGAACATTGCAGCTAACTTATCTGCAACTTTCTTGGTGATATGAGTTGAAATTTTCTTCACATTTCCATCGCTTTGCAAATATGATCTTGAAACGTTCAATGGTATGTCCGGAGAGTCAATTACTCCGTGAAGGAGAGTTAGAAACTCAGGAACAATTTCCTCAACACTGTCAGTAATAAAAACTTGGTTTGAGTACAAATTAATTTTATTTCTCTGAACCTCAACATTTTCTGCAATCTTCGGGAAATATAAGATTCCAGTTAGATTAAACGGATAATCAACGTTTAAGTGTATATGAAATAAAGGCTCCTCCATTGTCGTTGGATACAGCTCACGGTAAAAACTGGTGTAATCCTCTGGTTTCAAATCAACTGGTGCCTTTGTCCAAGCTGGAGCTACATTATTAACTTGATTTGGAACTTCTACTGCAACACGTTTCGTCTTACCATTCTCGTCTTGTTCTCCATTCGGATCATCTTGGTATTCAGTTTTGTCACCAAAAAATACAGGAACAGGAAGAAATTTACAGTATTTATCCAAAATACCTTGAACTCTTGGTTTGTCTAAAAACTCTTTTGACTCCTCATTAATAAATAAAACAATATCAGTTCCTCTTGTGTCCTTTTCAATTTCTACAATTGAATATTCCGGAGAACCATTACTTTCCCATTGAACAGCAACGGCACCGTCGTGACGCGAACGTGATTTAATTTGAACTTTCTCCGCAACCATGAACGCAGAATAAAAGCCCAAACCAAAATGACCAATGATTTGCTCAGCTCCTTCTTTTCCTTCGTATTGTTTGACAAACTCTTCAGCACCTGAAAATGCAATCTGATTGATGTATTTGTCAATTTCCTCCTCGGTCATACCAATACCATGATCGCGGATTGTCAAGGTACCTTCTTCTTTATTGAGAAGTACCTCTACCTTCAAATCACCAAGTTCACCTTTAAACTCTCCGTTAGAAGAGAAAAACTTTAATTTTTGTGATGCATCTACTGCGTTCGAAACCAATTCTCTCAAAAATATTTCATGGTCCGAGTACAAGAATTTTTTAATGATTGGAAATATATTTTCCGTTTGTACATTAATCTGTCCAGTTTTCATTTGTATCAATTTAAATATGGAATTCGAAAGACAATCTCTATGCCACTAGGGTTTTTCTGCCAAACTGACGGAGAAATTGGACAATGTGACACCCGACAGTGAATATTAATTATTTTTATGCCAAAAAGAAGAATGATTTTCTATTCTGTTGTTCTATTTCTTGGCATTTTGAGCGCAACACGATACGCTAAATCACTGCAGCTAACCAACCTAAATAACTGGCATATGCCAATAGCATTTGCACTGAAGGTGTTTTCTGGTATGTTCTTCTTGTATGTGTACACCTATTTATATGGAAATGGCAACTTAAGCGCCGATGCCGGAGATTTTATGCGTGAAAGTAAAATTATCAATGGTGTTTTTTACGAATCTCCCATTGCTTATTTCAAGTTTTTGACCGGTATTGGAGACACGAAAAAATTGCAAATGGCCTACATTGAATCGATAGGACACTGGGACATTGGAGCACAAGCAATAATAAACGATACAAAGAATATTTTACGCTTTCACAGTCTGATTCACTTCATTAGTTTCAACAACCCGATAATTCACATTTTCGTAATGTCTCTGCTATCATTATTTGCTGTCAAAAACTTCTTGACTGGACTGATAGGTAGAACAACAATTTCAGTAAATGTACAATTCTGGATGTTGGTGTGCATCCCAAGTGTTTTGTTTTGGACTTCAGGACTATTAAAAGAACCAATACTCTTTCTTGGTCTAAGTTTGTTATTTAGAGGGGCGTTTGCCGAAGAGAGACGAGCGCGCAGAATTATAACGTCCAGTATTGGTGTACTACTTTTGATCGGGATCAAACCCTATGTCCTAATTTCAATGCTTCCCGCAATCATCTTTTATATCGCTTTCAAGTACTTGAAAAAATACAAATTATTTGGGGCGATTTTAATTGTAATCATTCTTGCAAGTTCAATACTCGTCCTTTTCCCGAAGAAAGTAGATACCGCCGTTCATTTGATCACCCGCAAGCAACAAGACTTTAAGAATATAGCTAAACGCGGTATTTACGCCTTGAATGGAGCGGAGGGGTTCTATTACTTTGAACCACGACAAATCAAAGATGTTGTTATTAATGACAAGACGGTGACCATAAAAAAATCTATTGATGTATACCTTGTTGACGTCGGAGGTATAAAATCACCAGTTCCCGTGAGACTATCCGATACAAGTATGGAATACCCTATTTACTTCATGCGAAATAAATCCAATGGGTATATCAACATTCCACAAATCAACGATTCTTTTGTACAACTTTTAAAAAACATTCCAACTGCGTTGTGCAATAGTCTATTTCGACCGTATTTCAATGATCCTGGTGGTTGGTTAAAATACCCTGCATCAATTGAAGTCTATTTGGTTTTTATGTTTCTTTTACTTGCGATAATTAGACATCGAAAAATTGAAACTATTGATTGGGGACTCATCCTGTCGTTACTGTTATTTGTATTGACTTTGTCGCTAACTATTGGCTTGGTGACTCCCGTATTGGGTGCTATTTCTCGCTACAGGATTCCTGCCTATATTGCATTGGTTTTTGTAGGAATGCTAATTTATGAACATAAAAAAATGACCCATGAGTAACTACGTACTAATTACAGGAGCTACGGCAGGTTTTGGCGAAGCTTGTGCACGTATTTTTGCCAAAAACAAGTGGAATTTAATCATAACGGGAAGACGAAAGGAACGTTTAGAACTTCTGAAAAAAGAATTGTACGATGCACATGACGTCGATATTGTAACGCTCAGCTTTGATGTCAGAGAACAACAAGCCGTCGAAAATGCAATAAATCTGATCTCTGAAAAGGTTAAAAATAAACTTGAAATACTCATTAACAATGCTGGCTTGGCAGTTGGAAAGGGGCCTATCGACAATGGCATCATTGATGATTGGGAGCGCATGATAGATACAAACATAAAAGGACTGCTGTATGTTTCAAATGCAGTAATTCCAGTTTTAAAGTCAAACGCAAAGGGTCACATCATTAATATCGGAAGCATTGCAGGAAAAGAAGTATATCCGGGAGGCAATGTTTATTGCGCTTCAAAACACGCTGTTGATGCACTCTCGAAGGCAATGCGAATCGACCTTGTATCGCATCAAATAAAAGTCACTAATATAGCTCCAGGAGCGGCAGAAACAGAATTCTCCGTTGTGCGATTCAAAGGCAATAAAGAGGCTGCTGATGCAGTATATAGTGGGTTTGAACCTCTAACAGCTATAGATATTGCCGAAACAGTCTATTTTGCTGCAACCCGTCCTGCTCATGTCAACTTAAACGATATAGTGATTATGCCAACCGCTCAAGCAAGCAGCACAATTCTAAATAAATAAACTTTAGATATTCCTCCTGATAAAACAATAAATTAGAAACATTATGAATTTGCTACAAAAGCATCCAAAACATCATTAATCGAACCATAAGTATTGTTTCGAATCGATAGCAAATCATTGCGCTTCATCCAAACAGCCTCAGTAATTCCTTCTGATTGTTCCGGAGATGTTTGCAATGATCCCGTGTAGGATAACATAAACCAAATGGTTTTTTTTAATGCATCTTGACCGTTCCACTTCATTGTATGGTACGTCTGGGTTAAGGGTTCAATAATTTGATGCCCACGTATCCCACATTCTTCAGTAATTTCACGAATACATGCAGACTCAACAGATTCCCCATGATCAACCATGCCTTTAGGAATATCCCAAAAGCCCTTTCTTTTAATCACTAAAAACAAATCATTACACTGAACAATCCCACCTGCAGCCTCAATCAGAATGTACTTTTCAAACAATCTGTGAAAAGTACTTTCTGGATTCACGCACATCAAATACAATGGTTTTTCAATTGTGGCCTGCTGAATGAGTGAATCAATATTTTCGAGGGTATCAACTCGATCTGCATCACATTGTAAATTACCTGTTAATAAATCATCTCTATCGGTAAAAATTAATGGCCATTGATCGATAAATACTTTGTACATTTGCACTCATGATTTTAAATGAAAATAAGGCCATAAAAGTAGCAGAATTTTTGCTTCAAGTCAAAGCGATTAAACTCAGTCCAAATAAACCATTCACATGGGCTTCAGGGATCAAGTCGCCTATATACTGCGACAATAGAGTAACTCTTTCTTATCCAAACATCAGAACATTTATGCGACAAGCATACGCAGAATCAATTCTAGATCACTTTGGTAAACCAGATGTAATTGCTGGTGTCGCTACTGGAGGTATAGCTCAGGGGGCACTTGTTGCCCAAGAATTAGGGATTCCATTCATTTATGTCCGTAGCTCAGTGAAAGAACATGGCATGGGAAATCAAATAGAGGGTTACTTTGAAAAAGGTCAAAAAGTCGTGGTCATAGAAGATCTAATATCTACTGGAGGAAGTAGTCTCAAAGCTATTGCTGCTCTGCGCGATGCCGAATTAGATGTCAGAGGTTTAGTCGCAATTTTCACATATGGCTTTGATATTGCTCATGAGAATTTTGCAAATGCCGAATGTCCATATGTCACCCTATCTGATTACAATTCAATGATTGCTGAAGCGCTTGATAGCAACCTGATTTCCCAAGATGACATGGACTCTTTAAAACGATGGAGGGACAACCCAAGCACCTGGAATCAATAGGGATGAAGATTAAAGGGGATACAGTAATTGTGACCGCAGAACGGAGCGAAATAATTGATTTCCTTCGCGACTCTAACAATATCATTCATTTATTGCCAAAAGACAAAATCTCAGACTATACCTCCTCCAATGAAATGTGTGCATTTAAAGTTCAAGGTGGTGTTATTATTTCACTGCACCAAGACGGAGTTGAAGGACAAGATGTGCTTTACATGAAGTCTGGAGAAAAATCACCTTTTCCCTTCCGATTGAGTATCGTGATGAATACTGTTACCGAAGGAACTGAGGGCTACATTCAATTTGATGGAGAAGTAAATACATTCTTGAAATTAATGGTAGAACGACCGCTAACAAGTCTTTTCAACTTCATGTCTGAGAAACTCAAAGAACAATTCAGTTCTTGAATACAATTTCTTTAAGCCCAAACAATACGCTATACCCATTTTTTAGAACACATAGTTTTCCACTAGGGTGAACACCTGTAATCGTTCCTTCAAATTCTCCATCTTTATCCGAAAAAGTTGCTTCTTGATTTAAAAGATAAAGGTGATCGAGATAATCAAACTCCATTTGATTTGTTTTTAAACCTTCGGATATTCTCGCATTAAAACATCCAATAAGCGAAAATAAAACTTCATCCAGACTGTGATGACTTCCAGTTATCACCTTTAAACTTGTAGCATTTGCGCATAACTTTTGTTCTTGATTTACGTTGAGCCCAATCCCGACAATTGACTTTTTAATTGTCGACTTGGACAAAACGTTTTCAATCAAAATACCTGCAATCTTATTTCGACCAACATAGATATCATTGGGCCATTTAATTTGCGCATGAATGCCAATTTTTCTTAAAAAATCAATGATTGAAAGGGCCGTGAACCGTGTCAAAAAATACTGATCTTCAACTGACAGATTGACGTCATCTAGAAACAACGACATTGTGAGGTTTTCTCCAGGCATACTGTGCCATTCAGCGCCCATTTGTCCTCTGCCATTGGTTTGTTCAACTGCCAAAATTACCGAGCCATGAACCAAATCTCCGTTCTTTATGAGATTGGCAGTATAATTGTTCGTTGAATCAATAGATTCCAAACGAGTTATTTTACGACCGATTTGCTTCATGCATTTTAATAGTTGGAGTATTCGAATTAAAGGTTTCTCTAAATATAACGTTAGATTTGTAAAGGTATAAAAAACGTACATGAGTAAAGAAGTAAAGGACGATGACTCTAAAATCCTAAGCGATGCAATCGTTGAGGGAATGCAAGAGAACAAGGCAGAAGACATCGTAGTGTTAGATTTACGTGATATCGAAAACGCAGTGTGTGATTTTTTTGTTATTTGTAGTGGTGATTCATCGACTCAGATTGAGGGCATTAGCTCATCTGTCATGAGACATACGAGAAAAGAACTTTCCGAACGGCCATGGAGTCTAGAAGGAAAAGGCAGTAAAGAATGGATTCTATTGGACTACGTAAGTGTAGTAGCTCATATTTTTTACAAAGAAACACGCGAATTTTATGATTTGGAGGATTTGTGGGCAGACGCGGTAAGAATGAACATACCTAATATAGACTAAAAACGATTTAAAAAATAGTATGAGCGAAAAGAAAAACAAAAAGAAAAATCCATTTTCAATTTACTGGATTTACGCTGTAATTGGAGTTGCCATTATTGGAATTCAACTATTTATGTCTACTGGGTCAAGTGTACCAGTGAAATCTGAAGAAACATTCTTCAACATAGCACGTGAAGAAGGTATAAAGGAGGCTTACCTCGTAAATAAAGAACGGGTTGACTATACGCTGAATGAAAAAGGAAAAGAATTTGTTACAGCAAATGGTGATCCTAGATACACCATTTTACGAAAAACAATCGAGGGAAACCAACGAATGACAGAAAGTGATGCTGTATTTTCAACCGAGATCAAAAGTCCAACCACCTTTTCCACTCGTGTTTACGAGGAAAATAAGAGTCTAAAGGAGCGTGAAAAGAGCTTCATCATTGATGTAGAATCAAAAACTGAGCATGATTACTTTGGAGGCATTCTAAGCTTCATGTTGCCGATTATCATCCTTATCGTAATATGGTTGTTCGTAATGAGACGAATGACTGGAGGCGCTGGAGGTGGAGGCGGAGGTCAAATCTTTAACATCGGAAAATCGAAAGCGAAAATTTACGACAAAGGGAAATCGACAAATGTAACTTTTGAAGACGTCGCGGGATTGGAAGGTGCAAAAGAAGAAATTGAAGAAATTGTCGAATTCTTAAAGAATCCTAAAAAATATACTGAACTTGGAGCAAAAATACCGAAAGGCGCATTACTTGTTGGCCCTCCAGGCACAGGTAAAACCCTACTTGCCAAAGCAGTAGCTGGTGAAGCCAAAGTTCCATTCTTTTCGCTTTCGGGTTCCGATTTCGTTGAGATGTTCGTAGGTGTTGGAGCATCTCGCGTTAGAGATCTTTTCAAACAAGCCAAAGAAAAAAGCCCCGCAATTATTTTCATCGATGAAATTGATGCTATCGGTCGGGCAAGAGGGAAAAACAACAGTTTCGGATCCAATGATGAACGTGAAAATACATTGAATCAGCTCTTAACAGAGATGGATGGGTTCGGAACAAACTCTGGTGTAATAATCCTCGCGGCAACAAATAGAGCTGACGTTTTAGACAACGCCCTCACAAGAGCAGGACGTTTCGATCGTCAAATTTTTGTAGATATGCCAGATTTAAACGAACGTCGAGAAATTTTTGAAGTTCATTTGAAGCCGTTAAAACTGGCCTCAGGATTGGACGTTGAGTTTCTTTCAAAACAAACTCCTGGGTTTTCTGGAGCAGATATCGCTAACCTTTGTAACGAAGCCGCATTAATTGCTGCAAGAAAAAATAAAAAAGAAGTTGAAAAGCAAGACTTTCTGGATGCTGTTGATCGAATCGTCGGTGGGCTGGAGAAGAAAAACAAAATTATTACACCAGAGGAAAAACGATCCATTGCATTTCACGAGGCAGGTCATGCAGCCGTATCTTGGCTCTGCGAACATGCAAATCCACTGGTTAAAGTAACTATTGTTCCTCGTGGCAGATCATTGGGAGCTGCTTGGTACCTTCCAGAAGAACGCAGCATAACCACAACTGAGCAAATTTTAGATGAAATGTGCACAGCTCTTGGAGGAAGAGCTGCCGAGCAATTAACTTTCGGAAAAATAAGCACTGGAGCACTTAGTGACCTTGAAAAAGTAACCAAACAGGCCTACGCAATGGTGTCTGTTTACGGATTGAATGATAAAATTGGAAATATATCCTACTACGATCCAAATGGAAACCAATTCACGAAACCCTATTCTGATGAGACAGCCCATGTTATTGATGAAGAAGTTAGCAAGCTAATTGAATCTCAGTATGAACGTGCCTTGAAAATTTTAACTGAGAATCAGGATAAATTGGGTCAATTGGCCGAAAAACTGCTAGAAAAAGAAGTCATTTTCAAAGAAGATTTAGTTACTATATTTGGAAAACGACAGTGGGACAAAGAAGAACAAAAAGAAGAAACGGATAATGAACATTTGACAACCGAAGAATCAATCAATAGTGAATCTAATGAAGATGCTACGAATGTATCAAATGACGAAGTAATAACTGAGACAGATGAGGTGGATCCAAAAGCTGAAAAACAAACTGACGAGCCTACGGGTGAAGTTGGTGAAGGAGCCTAATTGGCAGACTGTTTTTCAATCGACTGATGAAATCGAAATCAGAATAAAGAAATTGAAGTTAGAAGACGAAGGAATTCCCGTTATGATCTTTGATCAGCGGGATTCTTCGTATAATGCTTTTGGATATATTTATCTCAATGTTCACACTGCAAATATTGACAAAGCCATAGAAATTTTAAATTCGTACCATGAATAATTT
>Ga0233395_1000316_pt1 | contig 25498 bp, 23 predicted proteins | sample 27DmetaG_FD_186029 | JGI IMG/M metagenome (GOLD analysis project Ga0233395, IMG submission 186029) | Seawater microbial communities from Monterey Bay, California, United States - 27D | ecosystem: Environmental > Aquatic > Marine > Coastal | place: USA: California | collected 2016-10-12 | reverse complement strand
TGACAAATTAGTTATAAAAATTAATTATATAGTTAATCCACAATGTTTGGTATATCAATCCCGTATTAGACGATAAATATTAATTTATAAAGCCTTATGCAGTTGCCTGAACTTTCTTTTTAATCACATCAAATGCCTCTAGAGCGCGTAATCTAGCTTGTTTGTGGTCAACGATTGGGCTGGGATATGTCTTGTCTAGACTAATCTCTGCAAGCCGTAGTTCCTCGGCTGGTGCTTCCCATGGGCAATGAATATATGCCTTAGATAATCGATCTAATTCAGGAACCCACTGGCGAACATAATCACCATTGGGGTCAAATTTCTCTCCCTGTAAGACAGGATTAAAAACTCGGAAGTAAGGTGCTGCATCTGCACCACAGCCAGCTACCCACTGCCAGCTAGCAGAATTACTTGCGAGATTCGCATCTAATAAGTGTTGCCAAAACCACTTTTCACCTTGCTGCCATGGGATTAAGAGATCCTTGATTAAGAAGGAGGCGACGATCATGCGTACACGATTATGCATCCAACCAGTGTGAAGGAGTTCACGCATTCCTGCATCTACGATTGGATAGCCGGTCTGTCCTTGCTGCCAACGATGCAGGGCTGATTCATTATCATGCCAAGGAAAAGCATTGAATTCGGGGCGGAAAGGTTGTTCAGGAAAATCTGGCCAATTTATGAGTAAGTTGTAAGAGAACTCACGCCAAATTAGTTCACGTTGATAACTGGTTGCACCCTCACTGTCAGTGCTATGGAATTGATTAATTGCATTCCAGATTTGTCGCGGTGAAATTTCTCCAAAGTGTAGGTGCGGCGAGAGACGGGAAGTACCAAACACATCAGGACGGTTACGCAACTCAGGATACTTTCCTACACCTTGTCGAATAAATGCTTGTAGCGACCAGTCTGCACCATCCTCACCAGGTTTCCATATTGGTGGATATTCTTGTGCCCAGGTTGGAGTATCTAGTGCTAGATCCCAATCTAATAAATCATCGCTGGCCAAATATTCAGAATATACTGAAATTTGTTCGGGTGCTGGCAGGGCTTTTGCTGGTGGTTTTTTTAGACAAGCCTTGTAAAAAGGAGTGAATACTTTGTACGATTTACCTTCTGCAGTTACATTCTCATTTGGTTCATAGAGGAGGTAACCTTTGAAACGTTTGACTTCGATTTGATCTTTAAGTGCTAAGTTCACTCTCTGCTCTAATGCAAGAGATGATGGCTCATATTGAGCAGAAAAATAAAGACTGCTCGCTCCTGTCTCTTCAATTAACTGGCTTAATTGCTCAACACTATCACCGCGCCTAAGGACTAGCTGCAATTGAAATTGCTGTAGGCTGAGATCTAAGCTTTTTAAACTTTCTTGTAACCACCAACGGCTAGCTTTGCCGGGTGGCCATGGAGAATCACTGTCTTCGTCAAGTATATAGGTGCAAATGACTGGTCGACCAGTTTCTGCTGCAACTTTTAAGGCAGTGTTGTCGGTTAGTCTTAGGTCTTTGCGAAACCAAAAAAGTAGTGGCTGATTCATAATGCTAATTAATGTTTTCAGGAACGTATAATCTAACAATTATGAGCTAAACTAAGTGTGCCGGCGAATCCATCACTACCCGTTGTATAGGACATTGTATAGTTAGGTGACCATTTAAGTTTATGGTGAATTACTGTTATTGAGTATGACTTAGTTGGTTAGTGCACAAATTTAGAAGCGTAAACGAACAAGTGCTTTTTTCATTTAACAATTTAATTGAGTATATGGTTATGGCCTCTACACCATCGTGTTGTCAGAAAAGTGAAAAAAAGAAAGACCTTCTTTTGTGGGGATCTTTATTTGGTTGTGTGATTCTTTATTCGTTCTCTTTGTTGTCACTATCTACCATTTCATCGATGCCATTTATCAGTGAGATGGCTGAGTCAGTCTTTGCCCTAATGAACACTATTTGGTGGGGTTTATTGCTTGGTATCCTCATGTTGTCTTTGTTGACACGAGTGCCACGTGAGTTTGTCGTAGCGGCATTAGGGCCTCGAGATACTCTGCGGGGCATCTTCCGAGCAACTATCGCAGGTGTTTTGCTCGACCTTTGTAGTCATGGCATTTTAATGGTGGCGGCAAAACTTTATGAGCGTGGAGCTAGTACCGCGCAAGTGATGGCGTTTTTGATTTCCTCGCCATGGAACTCATTTACACTATTATTAATCCTGCTTGCTTTGATTGGCTGGCAATGGACACTGGTATTTTTATTGGCTTCTATGTTGATCGCCTTTTTATCAGGGTGTGTCTTCATGTGGTTGCAAAATAGTCAAAGGATTGCACCTAATCCAAATGAAATTGATATTCCTGCTGACTTTGATTTCTGGGGGGAGGCACGTAAAGGTATTTCTGAGCTTGTTTTGACACCTGCCTATATTATTGAAACCTTTAAAAAAGGGATTTCTGAATCACGAATGGTTGTGCGGTGGATTTTGTTTGGTGTTCTCTTAGCTAGTGTCCTACGTGCAGGTTTAGATCCTGATCTATTTGCTAGCTATTTTGGTCCTAGTCTGATGGGTTTGGCCTTCACTGTGTTAGCTGCAACGGTGATCGAGGTCTGTTCTGAGGGTTCGACACCGATTGCAGCTGATCTGTTCACACGAGGGCAGGCACCTGGCAACAGTTTTGCATTCCTGATGGCGGGAGTAGCGACTGATTATACTGAGGTCATGGTGCTACGTGATACGACCAAATCATGGCGTATCGCCTTGTTATTGCCATTGGTGACTCTGCCACAAGTGATAGTGGTCGCTTACTTCTTAAACACAGGCTTCTCTTAAGCCTATGATTACTAAGTAAAAGTCTATTTTATAGCTGAATTTTTACTCTTACAGAAGTTAGCATGAGGCTTGACTTAAGCTGGTTTCCACGTATGTTGCGGGTCAGAAATAACACAAGTTGGTAATAGCAAAGAGGCGATAAGTCTCATGGCTTGTGACAAACGTATAGAGTATTGGTAATCTGTGTTGGTACCTTTGCAGCGATAGACTGCGAACCCCGCCAGGCCCGGAAGGGAGCAACGGTAGCTGTTGACTCGGGTGCTAAGACTTCACTGGCACAGATTGCCGCCCATACACGTTTCTTTACCGAATATTTCCTATGTCACATCAAGTCCTTGCTCGTAAATGGCGTCCCCAGACCTTCGAAGATATCGTTGGGCAAGAACATGTAGTGACCGCGCTGGTTAATGCTTTAAATGCAGACCGCCTGCATCATGCTTATCTATTCTCAGGTACGCGTGGCGTTGGTAAAACAACCGTAGCACGAGTACTAGCAAAGGCTTTGAGCTGTCAGTCCGGTATCAGTGCACATCCCTGTGGCGAATGTGAAGCCTGTGTCGCAATTAAAGAAAATCGCTTTGTAGACTTGATAGAAGTTGATGCTGCTTCACGTACTCGTGTTGAGGATACCCGTGAGCTGTTAGAGAATATTCAATATGCTCCGACTCAAGGACGCTTTAAGATCTATTTAATAGATGAAGTGCACATGCTATCTGGGCATAGTTTTAATGCGCTATTAAAGACTCTGGAAGAGCCACCAGAACATGTCAAATTCCTACTCGCAACAACTGATCCGCAAAAACTTCCAATTACCGTATTGTCACGTTGTCTTCAGTTTACTCTACGACATATCTCACAGGATGCGATTGCTAAGCAGATAACAAAAGTACTCAGTGCTGAGCAGCTTTCATTTGATGAGCCTTGTGTAGAGCAATTAGCTGACTCTGCAGATGGTAGTATGCGTGATGCTTTGAGTCTGTTAGATCAAGCGATTGCCTATTCAGGTGGAGAGTTAAACGAAGCTAATGTAAACCAGATGTTAGGCACCGTACCTAGCCAACAATTGGATGGTCTAGTACGTGCTATTTGCGGCCAAGATAGTACGCTAGCGATTACTACTATCCAGAGTTTAGCGAGTCTTAATGTAGAGTTTGGTAAATTGTTAGACCAGCTGTCTACAATATTTCATGCTGGTGCTATTAGTCAGGTAGTACCAGAATATTTAGAGCATATTAACCGTTATCAACAGACCATTGAATACGTACAACAAGAAGTAGCAGCAGAAGATCTGCAATTACTCTATCAAATAGCCATTACGTCACGTAAGGAGCTGTATTTAGCACATTCTGCTAAGTCAGGCTTTGAGATGGCTATACTGCGCATGCTGATGTTTCGTCCCGGTGATGATGACGCGCCACTGCGAGAGAAACGTGTAGCAACCAAGCATGTAACAGAGACTCGATCTAAGTCTATCCCCGAGGTTAGTCCTGTTCCTGAAGCGAGTCCAAAAGTCAGAGCTGAAATTAAGCCTGAGATGAGCCAAGAAAAGCCATTGGTCGCTGATATTAAAGCAGTAGCACTGCCAGTTGAGCAGGGACGTGAGCAATCATCAAATGAAGTGTCAGCCATAGAGACTGAACATACGCCTATCAATGCAGTAGTAAACTCGGATGATGCAATCCCTGAGGCAGATCAAAATCAATGGCAGCAATTGATTCAAGGGTTGTCATTAAATGGCATGGCTCTGGCCTTAGCTAATCATTGTAGTTGTTTAGAGCAAAAAGAGGGCGTGGTTCGTCTGGCTTTGCAGCAAGATCATGAAAGCTTGATGTCGACGAAAGCAGTAGAGAAATTAAATGCGGCATTAGATGCGCACTTTGGTGCAGGTTTGAAATTCACGATTGAGTTACAAGAGTGTGATGTTGCTAGCCCTGCGCAGCAAAAGAAAAATCAAGAAAGTGCCGAGCAATTAATGGCCGAAAAAAATCTAAGTACAGATCCTTTTGTACAAGCGTTACAAGAAAATCTGCAGGCGGAAATTATTCCGCAATCAATTAAATCGATTAATAAAGAGGAAGAAGAATGAAGGGCGGAATTGGTAATATGATGAAGCAGGCGCAAAAAATGCAGGCAGATATGCAAAAAGCGCAGGAAGAGATCAAGACTATGGAAGTGGAGGGTCAGTCAGGTGGCGGTATGGTTAAAGTCATTATGCAAGGCTCACATGAAGTAAAAAGAATAAGTATTGATGATAGCTTGTTAGCAGATGACAAAGATATGTTGGAAGATTTGGTTGCTGCTGCTGTAAATGATGCCGTACATAAGATCGAGAGCGAGAGTAAATCGCGTATGGCAGGTGTGACTAATGGTATGTCACTACCTCCTGGTATGAAGCTACCGTTTTAAGCAAATAGTAAGAGAAGGATAAATGTGGCGGATAACGACCCTCTGTTAAATCGATTGATCGATGCTCTACGAGTCTTACCTGGTGTTGGCCAAAAGACTGCGCAACGTATGGCCTTTCATCTACTTAAGTCTGATGCGCAAAAAGCCTTACAGCTGGGTGCTGTAATCTCAGAAGCGGTAGAGAAAATCAAACATTGCAGTGTCTGTCGTAATTATACTGAAGAGACTGTCTGCTCAATCTGTGCTGACTTAGGGCGTAAGGCTTCTCAATTATGTATTGTTGAATCGCCGACAGATTTATTAGCGCTGGAGAATGGTACTGGTTACCGTGGTTATTATTTTGTCTTGATGGGGAAGCTATCCCCCTTAGACGGTGTTGGGCCTGAGCAACTTGGGCTAGATGTGTTAGAAACGCGCCTGCAACAACCGGAGATGGAAGAGGTTATCTTAGCCACTAGTGCAACCATGGAGGGCGAGGTTACCGCCCATGTTATTGGTGATTTAGTGAAGAAATATAATCTACGCTCAACCCGTCTTGCACAGGGTGTTCCTGTTGGTGGTGAGCTGGAATACCTAGATCTTAATACGCTCTCACAAGCCTTTGATAGCCGTACTGACTACTAAAGAAAGCTCTGTTTATTTAAAACAATACTCTCACCTGGTTGTAGATCACCTAACTGCCAATCGCCGATACGATGACGAATCAAGCGCAGAGTAGGATGCCCAACAGCTGCAGTCATACGACGAATCTGTCGATTACGACCCTCTGTAATAGTAATCTCCAACCAGTCGGTAGGGACAGTGTCACGCCGTCTTACCGGTGGATTACGAGACCATAAATCAGCAGGCTCAAGGATATGTTTCACCTTTGCTGGCAAAGTCATGCCATCACTCAATTGAATCCCTGAGCTAAGTTGTTTGACTATGCTAGGGCTTACGGTTTTCTCGACTTGCACCCAATAGGACTTGGCTAGTTTCTGCTTAGGTTCAGCGATACGTGCTTGTAGAGCACCATCATTAGTTAGTAGCAGTAAACCTTCACTATCTTTATCCAAGCGACCTGCTGGATAGACTCTTTTTGTATTAACAAATTGGGCCAATGTTTTGGCGCCATCTTTATCGGTGAATTGACTAACTACGTCATAGGGTTTGTTTAATAAGATGAGTTTTGACATGAGTGCTGTTCGTGTAGGATTTGATAATTTGAATAGCGGCTGGCCATAATAAGGCCTTTATCAACCGCTTCTTTAACTGCGCAATGAGGCTCTTTTAAGTGTTCACAATTAGAAAACTTACAGTTTTCTGCGAAGCTTGCGAATTCATGAAAGCCATCAACAATACGGTCTTCTTTTGCAAAAATAGGGGTGAAACTACGTACACCCGGTGAATCGATGATCTTGCCTAAGCCGACATCATAGGCGCTAGCATGGCTGGTGGTATGCATACCCTGCTGAATGCCATCTGAGAGGGCAGACACTTTAATCTGTTGCGTATTGAGTAATCGATTAATTAATGATGATTTACCAACTCCAGACTGGCCAACCATAATCGCATAATCATCATCCAATAAGTGACGTAGGTTTTGTAAGCCATAACCTAATTTTGCACTAACAAAGATCACTTGCTCACATAGAGGCTGGTAGGTTTGAGAGATTTGATTCACATCCATAGACTGGGTGTAAGCCAGCTCGGCTTTATTCACGATTAAAGAGGCCTTACAACGAATCAAGCTCGCACAAGCGAGGTATTGGTCGACAATCAGCGAACTGTACTCTGGCAAGGCGGCGACTACAATCAACATATGATCGATATTAGCCGCTACAGTCTTTTGTCGATTGAAATTATCCAAACGGGTGATCTGGTTGTCACGATCCTGGATAGATTCAATAACATCTAGGGACTGCTGTTGTCGCTGGCAGATAACACGATCACCACAGAGCGCTTCTAAGGCTTTACTACGAACGTGGCATAGGTGCTGTTCAGAATTTTCAGTCTCTACTAAATAACGTTTACCTTGGCGCGAAATGACGCGCGCATGATAACGATCGCTATTATTTGGAGAAGAGATAGAACTGCTCGTCTAGATAGTGACTGACAGCCTTAATTTCAGCGTCAGACCATCCACCTTCAACACTTAATGTAGCGCAACGGTTAACACGAGCGAGTAATTCCGTTTGATTGTTTACTAAACGCTTTTCTCGGGTATATAAGAGGCTGCCATCGCCACCTGTCATGCGGCTATGGCACTCAGTGCAAGAGGCATTATGTAGCGTTTCTGCATCAATTGCCTGGGCCGTTATAGGGCTAAATCCTGTGATAGCTAGGATTAGGCTAGTAGCTAATACTGAAGATATTTTTTTCATGCGCGTCTCATATTAAGTCATGTACAATTTACTCTGATGTAATTATACCTGAGCTGACATGACTTTGAATGAAAACAATTTGATTTGGATCGATCTTGAGATGACCGGGCTGGATACGATCAATGACGAGATTATCGAGATCGCGACTATTGTTACTGATAGCGAACTGAATGAGCTGGCAGTAGGCCCTGTGATAGCCATCGCTAAACAGCAGCAGCGCTTAGATCTAATGGACCAATGGAACCAAAAACAACATGCTAAAAGTGGTCTTATCCCGAGGGTATTAGCTAGTGAGCATGACTGTCAGCGAGCGGAAGCAGAGACCTTGGCATTTTTACAGCAGTATGTGGCTGCTGGTAAGTCACCGATGTGTGGTAATAGTATCTGCCAAGACCGTCGATTTATGGCGCGTGAGATGCCGCAGTTAGAGGCCTTTTTCCATTATCGAAACTTGGATGTGAGTAGTGTTAAAGAGCTTGCCTCTCGCTGGTATCCAGAGGTTGCTAAAGGCTTTTCAAAAGAACCTGAACATCTTGCCTTAAGCGATATTCGAGATTCGATTGCAGAGTTAAAGTATTACCGTTCTAGTCTTTTTGTTTAGTCTCTGGGTGACTATAGATTAGCTGATGAGGGTTTCTAAACTGACTTTGTAGGTTTAGCCTGTGGCGGTGTCAATATGGTGTTTACCTTATCTAGGTTTGCCAGCGTCTCTGGGAAATCGAGCGTGTAATGTAGTCCACGACTTTCATGTCGTGATAATGCGCTACGTATAATGAGATCAGCTACAACAGCAATATTCCTGAGTTCAATTAGATCACGGCTAACTCGAAAATTGCTGTAATACTCATCAATCTCTTGTTGTAATAAATCAATACGGTGTTTAGCACGTTCCATGCGTTTTGTTGTTCGCACAATGCCGACGTAATCCCACATAAAGCGCCTGAGTTCATCCCAGTTATGCGCCACTACAATCTGCTCGTCTGAGTCAGCTACTCGACTTTCATCCCAAGCTGGAATATCTATATTTGGTAAATCATGTTGCGCATGTAGATTAATGTGCTGGCTAGCAAAGCGGCCATAGGCTAAACACTCGAGTAAGGAGTTACTGGCCATGCGATTAGCTCCATGCAGCCCAGTATGAGCAACTTCACCCACTGCATATAGTTGATCAACATCGGTTTTGCCACTGCTATCGGTCATCACGCCACCACAGGTGTAATGTGCTGCAGGTACTACTGGGATAGGTTCTTTACTCATATCGTAGCCGAGCGTTAAACAACGCTCATAGATATTTGGGAAATGTTTGCGTATGAATGTTTCTGATTTATGGCTGATATCCAGATAAACACAGTCCAGACCATGTTTTTTCATCATATAGTCAATCGCACGTGCAACGATGTCACGCGGTGCTAAGACACCACGTGAATCAAATCGATGTAAAAACTCAGTGCCATCAGCTAGCACTATTTTGCCACCTTCACCACGAACAGCCTCGCTAATTAAATACGACTTGGCGTTAGGGTGATATAAGCAGGTTGGGTGGAACTGCATGAATTCCATATTGGCAACACGACAGCCAGCACGCCATGCCATCGCTATGCCATCGCCACAGGTGCCGTCTGGGTTACTCGTGTAGAGGTAGACTTTACTGGCACCACCGGTAGCAAGAACTACATTGTTAGCACGAAACACCTCGATTTGATCACTGTTTCGGTTGAGTAGATAAGCACCAAGGCAACGGTTGTCTTCTAAGCCTAGTTTTTGTGTTGTGATGAGGTCGACTGCAATGTAATGCGGTAATACATCAATATTATCGGCTGCTTTTACCTGTTCAATTAACTGATTCTGTACAGCATTACCGGTAGCATCTGCGACATGAACAACTCGGCGGTGACTATGGCCACCTTCCTGTGTTAAGTGTAAATCATGGTTACTATTTGCATTTTTTGAGCGTGTAAAGCCAACGCCAATAGAAAGTAGCCACTCGATAACCCTTTGTCCTTCAGATACCGTCTTTTCAATTACCTGCTCATCACCTAAGCCAGCACCGGCAGATAGGGTGTCCGCAACATGTTCCTCGAATGAGTCAGTTTCATCTAATACGGCTGAAATACCACCCTGTGCCCAGGCTGTGCTGCCGCTGGAAAGGTCATCTTTGGAGATAACTGCAATCTTTAGCTTAGGGTCTAGATGTAATGCGGTTGAGAGGCCGGCAGCGCCACTGCCTAATATCAGTACATCGTAACTATGTTCGATTTTCGTTGTCATGCAATAGGTATTAGCGGTTATCTTTAAACTCAGGATAGGCTTATTATAGTATTTTATTGATTTTAAATTTAGGTATTTTCGATGCAACTTGTCGAACTTTAAACGACGTATCTAGTCACAGTAAAAGCATCATTAAATTATGCTGGAAGGAGTTGGCCCATAATGGGCAATAAAAATAATAATAATGATGCCGAGTTGGTGGCACGGGTACAAAAAGGGGATAAGCACGCGTTTGATCTCTTGGTCGTAAAGTACCAATATCGTGTTATCCATTTAGTATCGCGCTATGTCCGTGGTGACGAGGCCCAGGATATTGCCCAAGATGCCTTTATTAAGGCCTACCGAGGCTTAGCAAACTTTAGAGGTGAGAGTGCCTTTTATACTTGGTTATATAGGATTGCCGTGAATACAGCGAAAAACCATCTAAGCTCAGCTCGGCATAAACGAGAAGTGGGTAGTGTCGATGCCAGTGAGGCCGAAAACTATGATGATGCTAGTTTGCTTCGAGATGGAGCGACACCGGAACAAATGTTAGCAGCAGAACAATTAGAGCAAAAAGTATTTGCTGCTATTAAGCAGCTGCCACCCGACCTTAAGCGCGCTATTACTCTGCGTGAGATTGAAGGCTTGAGTTATGAGCAGATTGCAATCGAAATGGATTGTCCTATCGGCACTGTGCGTTCAAGAATCTTTCGAGCGCGTGAAGCAATAGATGAAGTGATTAAGCCTTATGTGGAGTAACTGTGAATAAACAAGTGAAGCAAGAATCAAATATGAATTCAGCTGATTTTATTGATCCCATTGTTAAGTCAGTCGATGAAACTCTATCTGAATTTGAATTGCATGCGCTATTAGATAAGACTACTCCCAGATCTGCTGGTTATAAAAAGTTATCTCGTCTATACGCAGTCAGTGCGGTTTTGCAGAATGAATTTCCAAGTCAGGTGAGCACTGCTTTTTCAAGTTCAGTCATGTCGGCTATCGAGAATGATCAAGTGCAAATGCAATCTAAGCCGTGGCTGCACTACGCTAAACAAGTAGCCAGTGTTTCGGTTGCTGCTAGTGTTGCAGTGGTTAGTCTGTTGCTTTACCAAGGTGCTATTGATCAAGGAGGAGATAGTATTACGCAAGAGTCAAATATCGCACTTGAGAATAACCAGATGCAGCGAAAAAATATTTCACTCGCACCCAGTTTCCCAGTCGATTTTTCAGCCTCGGATACTAGCGATAATCTGCACCAACCCATCAGCTCTTCGCGAGCAGAGCAAGAAGACCTTATCGTGATTCCTATAGATAAGCGGCATAAGCAATAAATTATTCAATTTCATCATATCTATCTTAGACGGCAACCGTTCGTCTAACAGAGCAAATCAAGGAGAATTTGTCTTGTTAAGTAATTCATTTAAACAATTTATGAAGACGATACTGATTAGCATCGTCTTATTTAATGCGGTTAGTGCAGAGTATGGCTTACCAGAATTCACTGGCCTGGTTGAGTCGAATTCTCCAGCAGTAGTTAATATCAGTACTAGTAAACAAGTGAAGGCAGAAGCGGCGCACCCCCACATGCAAATGCCTGATTTACCGCCAGGTAGTCCTCTGAATGAGTTCTTTGAGAAATTCTTGGGCGGGCAAAGACAGGGTCCTGAACAACGTAATGCACGATCATTAGGATCTGGTTTTATTATCTCGGCGGATGGTTATATCGTCACTAATCACCATGTTGTGAAGGGCGCTGATGAGATTATTGTGCGTTTGAGTGATCGTCGTCAGTTAGAAGCAAAGCTGATTGGTAGCGATGCTAGTAGCGATGTTGCCTTACTTAAAGTAGAGGCTAAAAAGTTACCTGTTGTTAAGTTAGGTTCAGCGGTCGACCTCAAAGTTGGGCAGTGGGTATTAGCGATTGGTTCTCCATTTGGTTTTGATCATTCAGTGACTGCAGGCATCGTGAGTGCTAAAGGGCGTAGTTTGCCGAATGAGAACTATGTACCATTTATTCAAACCGATGTCGCAATTAATCCGGGTAATAGTGGTGGCCCATTGTTTAATCTTGATGGTGAAGTGGTCGGTATTAATTCACAAATCTACAGTCGAACCGGTGGTTTCATGGGGCTCTCTTTTGCGATTCCGATAGAAGTAGCAATGGAGGTGATCGAGCAAATTAAGACCACAGGCAGTGTCTCACGTGGTTGGTTAGGCGTTTATATTCAGGAAGTGACGCGTGAATTGGCCGAATCATTTGGTATGGAGAAACCTAATGGTGCACTGGTCGCCAAGATTATGCCAAATAGCCCAGCTGAGAAGTCAGCGTTACGATTAGGTGATGTCATTACAGCGGTTAATGGCGTGGAAGTGGCTAATTCAGGGGCTTTGCCACCGATTATTGGTCGAGTACGTGCCGGTGAGACGGTTAAATTGCAGATTATGCGTAATGGTAAGAGTCAGGTCGTGAAGGTGAAGGTTGGGCAATTACCGACTCGTGCTGAAAAGGTTGCAGAAGCTGAGAAAGCGGCTGAGCCTAACTTGATTCTTGGTGCCAAGGTTCTGCCATTAACAGATGAAGATAAGGCCTCTACTGGGCTTGAGTTTGGCCTCAAGGTGATGACTCTGTCTGATGGTGCCTTAAAGAATGCAGGCGTTAAGGTGGGTGACGTCATGCAAATGCTAAACGGTAAAAAAGTAGACACCATTAAACGTTTAAATAGTTTGATCAAAGAGCTAGAAAAAGATCGTTTTGCCTCTCTATTGGTACAGCGACAGCAAGGTCCACAGTTCCTTGCATTAAAAATTCCGGAGTAGTACTAAACCATCTATTGCCGCATAATTAGGCCTGATCTGCATATCGCTGATCAGGCTTTTCTGTCTGGTGAAAGTGCTTGCCACGCGGTAGCAATTAAAATCACTGACACCTATTTGGTCACCTATGCAGCATATACGTAATTTCTCAATCATCGCCCATATCGATCACGGCAAATCGACCCTGGCAGATCGCTTTATTCAAATCTGTGGTGGCCTCAGTGATCGTGAGATGAAGGCGCAAGTACTTGATTCAATGGATATCGAGCAAGAGCGCGGGATTACAATTAAGGCGCAAGCAGTTTCATTGCCTTTTACTTCAAAGGATGGGAATACCTACGAATTAAATTTCATTGATACGCCGGGACATGTTGATTTCTCTTATGAGGTTTCTCGCTCATTAGCTGCCTGTGAAGGGGCTTTGTTGATTGTAGATGCATCACAGGGAGTCGAGGCGCAGAGTGTAGCCAACTGTTATACCGCAGTTGAATTGGGCCTAGAGGTTTTACCCGTACTGAATAAAATTGATCTGCCAGCAGCAGACCCAGACCGGGTATCGACAGAAATTGAAGAAGTTATCGGTATTGATGCAACTGACCCGCTACTCGTTAGTGCTAAGACAGGTGTTGGTGTTGAAGCTGTATTGGAAGGTTTAATCACACATACACCAGCACCTAAAGGTGATCCTGAAGCCCCATTAAAAGCCTTAATCATCGACTCATGGTTTGATAACTATGTTGGTGTTATCACCTTAGTACGCGTATTTGATGGCTGTATCCGCCCAAAACAAAAGATTGTTGCAATGTCCACGGGCCGTAACTATCAGGTAGAAAAAATTGGTGTCTTTACACCTAAGCGTGAAGAGCGTAGTGAATTATCTGCTGGCCAAGTAGGATTCGTGATTTGTGGCATTAAAGATATCTCTAGTGCAAAAGTAGGTGACACCTTATCCGAGGTAAGTAATCAATCAGAAGAGGCGTTGGATGGCTTCAAAGAAGTCCAGCCTAATGTGTTTGCCGGTATCTTCCCAGTGAATGCTGATGACTATGAGAATTTTCGTGATGCCTTAGATAAGCTGAAGTTGAATGATGCTTCATTCTCCTTTGAGCCTGAAACTTCACAGGCCTTGGGGTCAGGCTTCCGTTGTGGCTTCCTCGGTATGTTACATATGGAGATTGTGCAGGAGCGCTTAGAGCGTGAATACGATCTTGACCTGATTACTACTGCACCAACCGTAGTCTATGAGGTCCATTTGACTGATAGCAGTATCGTGCAAATAGACAATCCTGCAGATCTACCAGCAACAAATAAAGTTGCAGCTATTCATGAGCCTATTATTACCGCTAATATATTAGTACCACACGATTATGTGGGTAATGTTATTACCCTATGTATAGAGAAACGCGGTATACAGCAGAACTTGGTTTATCATGGTAATCAAGTAGCTTTGACCTTTCAGCTGCCGTTAAATGAAGTAGTGCTAGATTTCTTTGATCGCCTGAAATCTGTTAGTCGCGGCTATGCGTCATTCGATTATCAACATTCTCACTTTTCACCATCACCGTTAGTTAAATTGGATGTGTTGATCAACAGTGAACGGGTCGATGCTCTATCAGTGATTGTCCATAACGATCACTCACGTAGCTATGGCAACTCTTTGGCTGTAAAACTGAAAGATCTTATTCCTAGACAGATGTACGATGTTGCTATTCAGGCCGCTATTGGTAATCAGATTATTGCGCGCACAACGATTAAGGCTTTACGTAAGAATGTGACGGCTAAGTGTTATGGCGGTGATATTACACGTAAGAAGAAACTGTTAGAAAAGCAAAAAGCGGGTAAGAAACGGATGAAGCAAATCGGCAGTGTGGAAGTACCGCAAGAAGCATTTTTAGCGGTACTTAAAGTCGAGAAGTAGCGTCACATGCCTTCTTTTGGAATTACTCCCTCAACTGTATGGTGGCTACGCTCAGTAACCACACTTATTCTGCTAGTCATTAGCCAAGTGGGTCTGGCTGATTATGCCGAGGTGATTTTACTGGGCACAGGGACTCCACGACCTAGCATTGAGCGATTTGGTTCAGCTACCTTAGTTATGGTTGGTGACAAACGATTACTATTTGATGCTGGCCGTGGCGTTAATATTCGTCTTGCACAGGCAGGTCTATCAGCAGACCAAATTGATCATGTTTTTCTCACGCACTTACACTCTGACCATATCTCAGGATTAGATGATCTTTGGTTAACTGCTAGGATTTGGCAACGGCAAGCATCATTACCAGTGTCAGGACCAAAAGGTACAGAACATTTTGTACAACATCTGATGCAAGCCTATGAGAGAGATATTCATTTTCGTAGCAGTAATAAAGCACAATCTAAGGAGCTGGCACTATTGCAGGCGACAGACATCAATCAAGGTGTGGTGTTTGAAGACAAAGGTATTCGTGTCATAGCATTTGCAGTGGATCACAAGCCAGTGGCACCAGCTTTTGGCTATCGGATTGAGTTTGGTCAGCGCAAGATCGTTTTATCAGGTGATACCACGTACTCTGAAAACTTGATTCAACAAGCGCAGGATGCTGATCTACTGATTCATGAAATCGCTGCTGCGTCAGAGCAGTTGCTACGCCGAAATCCACGTCTACAAAGAGTGCTTGCCTATCACACGCAAACACCGCAAATGTTGCAGATTCTGCAACAAACTCAACCTAGACTAACTATTTTTAACCATGTTTTATTATTCGCAACTAGCCCTGAACAGATCCTGCGAGAAGTCAGTGGCCAGTATGCTGGTCGCATCGCTATGGGGCATGATCTAATGCGAGTTGAAATTGGTGAAAAGATTAAATTAAGTTCAATGGATTAATACCTTATGACAACTAAAATTCTTGTAGCTAAGCAACCCTTGATTATGGGTATTCTAAATGTCACACCGGATAGCTTCTCTGATGGAGGGCTTTATTCAGGTACTCGGGATGCTGTTGCACGTGGCTTGGAGATGGTTGCTGAAGGTGCTGATATTATTGATATTGGTGGTGAATCTACGCGTCCAGGTTCAAAACGTGTTGATGCAACTGAGCAAAAGCGCCGAGTGTTAGATGTGATTGCAGCTTTACGTAAAGAGATACCTAATTCTATAGGTATTAGTATTGATACTACCTTGGTGGCTGTAGCTGAAGCAGCTCTAGATGCAGGTGCAACCTTTGTGAATGATGTCACCGGTGGCACCGACGATGCCTCAATGATGAGTTTGATTGCGGAACGGAATGTGCCGTATTGCATTATGCATATGCAAGGTAGACCAGGCGATATGCAAGATAATCCATGCTATGACGATGTGCAGCAAGAAGTTAAAGGTTTCTTATTAGGCCAGGTTGATAAGGCACTAGCCGCTGGTGTTGTAAGTTCTAATATCATACTCGATCCTGGGATTGGCTTTGGTAAGCGCACACTACATAACCTAAAGCTGTTACAGCAACTGGCAGAGCTCTGTGCAACTGAGTTTCCAGTGTTGTTAGGCACTAGTCGAAAACGGTTTATGGGTGAAATCTGTAAGACTGAGGATGCGATGTCACGGATGCCAGCAACCTGCGCCACTACCGCTCTTGGTGTGCAAGCAGGAGCACATATCTTCCGAGTGCATGATGTTTGGCAGAACCGTCAGGCTGCAGACGTTGCCTATGCGATCAAGCAGGCTGAATAAGCTGGAAAGGTATGGGCTGTATTAGATAAGTACATTGACGCGTGCTGAGGGCGCTTGCGAAAGATATTTAAGTTGGCACACTTGAAACTGAGAAATATGACCTCATGTATATGATATGCAGGCAGTCAACGGAGCTTTAGAAATGGAAATTGATGAATTAATGTATTTTGGCGGTAAGGACAGTAGTCAGGCATATTGCTTAGCGACTACCGAGAGCGGACAGGTTTATTATAGTTTGGCTGATGAGAACTCTGAGCCTGTCGGTGAATGGAAGTTGGTCAATTTAGATATTCGGGCGATGAGTCAGTTGCATTAAGTACTATTTTATATCTGGATGTGGTCGCTGCGTTAATCCAGTGATACACCAGTAATTTATTATTGGGCAATAAAAAAGGGGTTTAGCGTTATTACACGCTAAACCCCTTTTTTGTTTTATAGCCTATGACTATTAGTGTTGCTCTCCTGCCTCTAACTTAATCGCACAGAATTTAAACTCTGGGATCTTTGCATAAGGGTCAAGTGCATCAGTAGTCAATAGATTGGCTGCTGCCTCGTTATAACAGAAAGGCATAAAGACCTGGCCTTCAGCTAAACCATCATCGATACGAGCAAAACATTGAATCGTACCGCGACGTGAACTTAAGCGGATGGTACTACCATTCTCCAAGCCTAGTTTTGCAAGATCGCTTGAATTGATGGAAGCAACTGGTACTGGTTCAATCGCGTCTAGCATAGATGCCTTACGTGTCATGGCACCTGTATGCCAATGTTCTAATTGGCGACCAGTGATGAGGACTAATGGATACTCAGTGTCTGGTAGCTCATCTGCATTGGTGAATGGTGCTGGTACAAATTGAGCTCGACCACTATTAGTTGGGAAGTCATCAATAAAGATAATGCCTTGTCCTGGATCTTCAGAGTCAGAGCAGGGGTAAGTCACTGAATGTTCTTGCTCTAAGCGATCCCAACTCATGCCTTTAATCGAATCCATACCTAAACGCATCTCTGCAAAGATATCGTGTGGACCTGTGTAATTCCAACCACAGCCTAAGCGGTTAGCCATCTCTTGAATGATCCACCAGTCCTGTTTTGCCATACCTGGAGGGTTAACAGCCTTTCGGCCCATCTGCACACGTCTATCGGTGTTAGTGAAAGTACCATCTTTTTCAGGGAAGGCCGATGCAGGCAGAATAACGTCAGCAAAGAATGCCGTTTCTGTCATGAAGATATCTTGCACTACAAGATGTTGCAGTGAAGCTAGGGCATGTCGTGCATGGTTTAGATTCGGATCAGACATGGCTGGGTTCTCACCCTCAACATACATACCTGTAATATTGTCTTGAGTAATCTGTTCCATAATCTCGACAACAGTCAATCCTGGAACTGGGTCAAGCTTGGCGTCCCATAGCTTTTCAAAGCGTGCTTGCGCATCTGGGTTATCTACGCGCTGATAATCAGGGTAGACCATAGGGATCAAGCCTACGTCAGAAGCACCCTGTACGTTATTTTGGCCACGTAATGGATGTAAGCCACTACCTGGTTTACCGATTTGTCCTGTCATTAACGCGAGAGAGATTAAGCAGCGTGCATTATCTGTGCCGTGGACGTGTTGTGATACGCCCATACCCCAGAAGATGATAGAAGCTTTGGATGAGGCATAAACGCGTGCTACTTCATGTAGAGTCTCTGCTGGAATACCACAGATTTTCTCCATCACTTCCGGTGCGAAATCTTCCAAATGGGCAGCTAATTCTTTGTAGCCTTCAGTACGCTCTTTAATGAAGTTTTCATCTACCAAGCCTTGCTTGATAATGGAATGCATAATGGCATTCAACATAGCGACGTCGGTATCTGGCTTAAACTGTAAGACATGGTCAGCATGGCGTGCAATTTCGGTACGACGCGGATCCATGATGATCAGTGTCTTACCTTCACGTGAGGCATTTTTGATAAAGGTCGCAGCAACTGGGTGATTCACTGTTGGATTAGAACCAATAATGACAATCACTTCGGCATCTTCTACTTCTGCTACTTGGTTTGATACCGCACCAGAGCCTAAACCTTCTAACAAGGCAACAACTGAAGACGCGTGACATAGGCGAGTACAGTGATCAACATTGTTTGTCTTAAAGCCAGTACGGACTAATTTTTGGAATAGGTAAGCTTCTTCATTTGAACCCTTTGCTGAACCGAATCCAGCGAGGGCGTTACCACCTTTTTCGTCACGGATATCACGTAGGCCTTTAGCAGCAAAATCTAATGCTTCTTCCCAGGTGGCTTCGCGGAACATCTTTTTCACATCTGCTTCAGTTAGCTCTTCAATATTTGTAACCTTAGGAGCATCAGCATTACGGATAAGAGGTGTCGTTAGTCGACGATCATTATGAATGTAATCGAAGCCATAACGGCCCTTCACACATAGGCGGCTTTTGTTTGCTGGTCCATCACGACCTTCTACAAAAATAATTTTTTCTTCTTTCACATTGAATGTGAGTAAGCAACCAACTCCACAATATGGGCAGGCTGATTCAACCTTACGGTCTGGCTCTAATAATCCTACTTCCTTTGATGGCATCAAGGCGCCGGTAGGGCAGGCTTGGACACATTCACCACAACCAACACAAGAGCTATCACCCATTGGGTCAGCAATATCAAATACGATGAGGGAATGTGAGCCACGATTGGCATAACCAATCACGTCATTATTTTGTTCTTCACGGCAGGCGCGAACACAACGTGTACATTGAATACAGGCATCTAAATTAACTGCAATAGCAGGGTGTGATAAATCTGCAGTTGGATTATGACGTGCCTCAAAGCGAGGTTTTCCCACAGCTAAACGCTTAGACCAAAAGTCCAGCTCACTATCACGTGAATAACTACTTTCAGTGACATCTGATTGCAGTAATTCTAAGACCATGCGCTGTGAATGTAATACACGCTCATTATCTGTATGTACTACCATGCCTTCACTAGGCATGCGCATACAGGAAGGCTGTAGTACACGTTCACCTTCAATCTCTACGACACAGGCGCGACAGTTACCATCACCACGTAAGCCTTCTTTGAAGCAAAGGTGTGGAATATCAATGCCATTACGTTTGGCTGCTTGAAGGATAGTCTCACCTTCATAGGCTTCCATAGGGTTGCCATTTAGGTTGAACTCGATGGTCTTAATTTCTGCCATATATTCTGGATTGGCTGCCATTGATCTGCTCCTTGAACCTACTTTAATTCGTCTGGAAAATATTTGAGTACGCTATTCATAGGGTTTGAAGCCGCTTGGCCCAAACCACAAATGGATGCGTCCATCATGGTTTTTGATAGCTCGTTCATTAACGGCTGATCCCACTCTGCTTTACTCATAAGTTTGACTGCTTTCGATGTGCCAACACGACATGGTGTGCATTTGCCACATGATTCATGTTCAAAAAAGCTCATCGCATTTTTGGCTACATCGCGTGCATTGTCTGCATCTGAGAAAACAATAATTGCAGCTGAGCCAATAAAGCATCCATATTCATTTAGTGTATCGAAGTCTAATGGGATATCTCCCATGCTCGCTGGCAAAATACCGCCAGAAGCACCACCGGGGAAGTAACCATAAAACTCGTGACCATCAGCCATACCGTCACAGTATTCTTCGATCAATTCCTTAATCGTGATACCAGCAGGAGCCAGATGAACGCCTGGCTTTTTCACGCGACCAGAAACTGAGAATGAACGTAAGCCTTTGCGTCCATTACGACCATGTGAAGTGAACCACTCACCACCTTTCTCGATAATTTCACGGATCCAGTAGAGGGTCTCCATATTGTGTTCTAGTGTTGGACGTCCAAAGACACCAACCTGCGCAACAAACGGAGGTCGCAAGCGTGGCATGCCACGTTTACCTTCAATTGATTCAATCATGGCGGATTCTTCACCACAAATGTAAGCGCCTGCACCACGTCGCAATTCAATATGTGGGAGCTCGCAAGGAGGATTAGCTTTTAATTTGGCTAATTCTGATTCCATCGATTCACGGATACCGGCGTACTCATCACGCAGATAAATATAGATAGAGTCAGTGCCAACAACATGGGCAGCGATTAGCATACCTTCAAAGAAACGATGGGGATCACGCTCTAAGTAGTAGCGATCTTTAAATGTGCCTGGCTCACCCTCGTCAATATTAACTGCCATAATGCGTGGGGCTTCTTGGTCACGCACGATGCGCCATTTGCGACCCGCTGGAAAACCTGCACCACCAAGACCACGAAGATTGGAATCTTCTAAGGTGCTGATAACCGATTCGTTATCAATATCACCAGCAACAATTTTCTTTAGCGTGGCGTAGCCTTCGCTTTCTTGGTAACTAGCGAAATCAATGCAGCTCGGCAGTTCAGCCTTACTATTATTTGCATTCACTTCTTGCATGACTTGTTTTTCAGTCGCTTGGTGAATTGGGTTCATACCAACCACTGCAATTGGCGCTTGCTCACAACGACCGACACAGGGCACGCGTTGGACGCGTACATCATCACCAACAATACCTTCTAGTTTGGCAACCAGCTCATTTGCACCATACATCTCACAGGTGATGGAATCACAGACACGGACGGTTAATTCAGGTGGTGCATCCTGACCTTCACGGATTACGTCGAAGTGGTGATAGAAAGTGGCAACTTCATAGATTTCAGTTGTGGCTAGCTGCATCTCAGCAGCTAGTGCTGTGATGTGGTCTGCTGCAATATGACCAAATTCATCTTGGATGAGGTGTAAATATTCGATAAGAAGGTCGCGTCTTGGTGTTTTACTACCGAGTAAATCGCGAATCTGTTCTTGAGCTGTTTGAGTAACGTGGCGACCACGTTGCTCTCCACGCATTTTATTGCGCTTACGTAGCACTGGCTTATCCATGGTGTGATACGAATCCTAGTGAGTAATGAGAGAATAAATTTAGGAAGGTATTCTACGTGATTTCAGAGATAATGCGTACTAGTCTAATGATCTAGCTAGATTCATCCTGTGCAGGTGTTACTGGGGGATGAAAATAGAATAAACGGAGTATAAAAATGTCGAAATGGCGAGAGTTACAAGCAGAAGAGGTGTACAGCGAAGAGCAGGTATTGGCTCGGTTAGAAGAAGAACTACCTCATTGGTATTACGAAAATGGCTGGATTCGCCGTAAATATAAGACGAATAGCTGGAAAGGGACCTTAATGTTGGTGAACACCATTGGACATTTGGCGGAAGCAGCATGGCATCACCCTGATCTTACCGTGTCTTACGCCTTTGTTATCGTTAAGCTAATGAATCATGCGGCAAAAGGCGTAACTAATAAGGACTTTGCCCTGGCAAAAAAGATGGAAGAGGTTATTCAGTGGAATCCAGCGGAGAATGAGCCTGATTTAGATGGTGTGCCTAACGATCAGCGTTTTGCTTACGTTAAATTTGATAGTTAAGCGCTTAAGATACTTATTCAGTAATTAATTTCTGGACTTGCTGTTGTAGTACTGAAAATGGTGTTCTAGGTAGCACAATACTGCTTAGGGCACCTTTTCGATTGATTAGGAATAGGTTTGCTGAATGTTCTACTTGATATTCACCAGCCACCTTATCTACGCTCGCTTTGGCGTGATACTGCTTTAACACGTCATTAATTTCTGTCTTGCTACCGGTCAATCCAATAACACGTGAATCAAAGTAGGCGACATAATCCGCTAAAGCTTCAGGTGTATCTCGCTCAGTGTCGACGCTAACAAATAAGACTTGAACCTGATCTGCCTGGTCTTCTAGCGATACAAGCAAACGCTTGATTTCGTATAGGGTATTCGGACAAACATCAGGACAATGTGTGAAGCCAAAAAAGAGCACAGCAACTTGACCACGAATATCGCTTAAATAAAACTTACTACTATCTGTATTGGTTAAGCTGAAATCACCACCTAGTTGGTCTTTGGCCTGAAGTGGTGAGCTAAGTAGCGTTAGAAGTAGCAGGATAACTTTCAGGTTAAAGTAGCGTGCAAACATAAATTCCTATAGTCCTAAAGATAATTTAATCGCTAATTTTAACAGACATTGTGTAAGCGATAGAGTTCCACTTCATTACCCGTCTATATACCTATAATAGAGAGATTGTTTTGGATCGCACTCAAGAGAGATAAATTGCACTGCAATTGGGATGTTTGTGCCATTAAGGCCTTGATCGGGAGCCAAGATGCGGCATAATGACGCAGGCATCAGTCACAGGAGAGTCGTCTCCGGCTGTGTATTTGATTTAATCCTCACTTAGCTAAGTAAAACTACTTAGATAACTGGGATTTTTACGATAAGAACATTAAGACGGAGTATCTAATGAATAACATGCTGTCACTAAGATGGGCTCGAGGCGCTATCGCTTCAGTTGTAATCGCAGCAGCACCTTTAACAGGACTGCTAGGCACTGCGCATGCGGATGAGACTTGTATGTCACCATACATGGCTAAGATCGTAGGCCAGGAAGATTTCGTATACGTTTGGACACTAGGCGTTGAAGGCATGGGTGATGAGCAGGACAAGTTAGTCACTGTATCTGTAAACCCTAAAGATGATAATTATGGTGAAGTTGTTCACGTTGTATCAGTAGGTGGTCGTAATGAAGCTCACCACTCTGGTTTAACTGATGATCGTCGTTTCCTTTTTGCTGGCGGTTTAGACAGCAACAAGATTTTCATCTTCGATATCCATTCAGATCCACGTGCACCTAAGCTTCACAAAGTAATTACTGACTTTGTTGAGAAGACTGGTGGCATGGTTGGCCCTCACACTTTCTACGCATTACCAGGTCGTATCATGGTATCAGCACTGTCAAACAATGTTGATCATGGTGGTCGTACCGGTATGGCTGAGTACACCAGTGAAGGTGAGTATGTTAAGTCTCATTGGTTCCCAACTGATGATGATTTACGTGGTGCCGACAAATCAGGTAACTATGCAGATGGTTACGGTTACGACGTACGTGCATTGCCACGTCGTAATGTGATGATGACTTCATCATTCACTGGTTGGTCTAACTACATGATGAACTTCGGTCAGATGTTGCAAGACTCCGAAGCAATGAAGCGTTTTGGTAACACTATGGTTGTTTGGGACTTACATACACGTAAGCCTAAGAAAGTATTTGACGTACCAGGTGCACCACTTGAGATTCGTTGTGCATGGTCTGGTAACAACAACTACTGCTTCACTACAACTGCTCTAACTTCTAAAATCTGGTTGATCTATGAAGATGAGAATGGTGAGTGGCAGGCAGAAGATGTTGCTGATATCGGCGATCCTTCAAAAGTACCTCTACCAGTTGATATTTCAATCACAGCTGATGACAAAGGTCTTTGGGTTCAGACATTCATGGACGGTAAGACACGTTACTTTGATATCACTAACCCACATAAGCCAGTACAGGTTTACGAGCACGTAATTGGCTCTCAAGTAAACATGATCTCTCAAAGTTGGGATGGTAAGCGTGCTTACTTCACTACTTCTTTGTTAGGTAGCTGGGATAAGACTGGTAAAGACGATGAGCAGTGGTTCAAGCTATACCATTGGAATGGTAAGAAGCTAGATCACCAGTTCACTATCGACTTCTATGCTCTGAAGTTAGGTCGTGCACATCAAATGCGATTTGGTGCTTACTCTTTATACTCGCAGAAGCCGAACTCTTCAGACACTATGTTGTCTCAAGTAGCGAAGTAGTTTTAGCGAGATATGTGTCTCTAATAAGGCACAGTCTAAAGTAGTACAAAAAAGGCTGCCTACTTGTTAGGTGGCCTTTTTTTATACCCGACTAATTAATTATTGTTTAAAATAGAAAGATGAGATTAATTATAAAGACTAGCTTATTGCTTTTTACATCCTTGATTCTGGGGGCGTGTGAGCAAGAACAAACGATTGAAAGTGAATTAACTGAATCAGTAGTGACGCAGGAAGCTGAGCACAACCTCGGTATCGCTAGTCATGAAAATACTATACTGGTACCTGCCGCAGGGTGGGGTAACATGAAATTTGAGCCGCCTGTGCCAGGGACATATGATCTGCCAATCTTCGGTGATGCAGGAGATGGTTGGGTATTAACCCAAGATGGTGAGCGTAAGCGTTTATCAGACTTCTTTGGCGATAAGATTGTCATTATGAGTTTCATTTATACACAATGCTCTGACCTCAACGGCTGTCCTCTAGTTACAGCTGTTTTTTATAAGATTAAACAACGATTACTCGCTAATCCTGAGTTGGCCGACAAAATTCGTTTGATCAGCCTGAGCTTTGATCCGAAGCACGATACGCCAGAAGTAATGAAATTTTATGGTCAAGGCAGTCAAGACATGGGGGGGGTGGAATGGCAATTCTTGACCACCGAATCAGAAGATGAACTATTTCCTATAACCGAATCTTTCGGCCAGTATGTGAATAGGGAATACGATGATGGGGGTAACCCAACCAGCAATTTCGCACATATTTTGCGTGTATTCTTGATAGATAAAAATGGTAAAAAGCGTTCTCAATATAGTGCTGGTTTTTTGCATGAACAGTCATTAGTGAGTGATGTTAAAACTGTCTTGATGGATGAGTTACAATAAAATTAATAAGGGGCAACAACAGGATGATTGCATGAGCAAAGTGGACGGATCTACATACATAGTTTGTTTAAGCATTTTATTTTCGTTGTGCGTAACACTTTCTATCGTCTATGCAAATCCAGAGCGAAGTGCTGGTGTTGATAATGCCCTCCTATTTGGTCCAGGTGATCGCAAGCAGGGTTATGATAGTGAAGACTACCGTACCAACTCAGTCAGTCTGGATCGACGTATAGGAAAGAAAGCTGATCTACTAGCGATCGCTAACAGCGAGCATCTCGGACTACCAGTGCTGCAAGTACCAACAGATAATGTATTGAGTGCTGAGAAAATTGAACTAGGGCGCATGCTTTTTTTCGATCGTCGCCTATCTAGTAATGATACTTTTTCCTGTGCTATTTGCCATATTCCAGAGCAGGGTTTTACTAATAATGAGATCTCAACGGCTGTAGGGGTTGAAGGCCGTAGTGTGAAGCGTAATAGCCCCTCGCTATATAATGTCGCGTTTTATGAAAAACTTTTCCAAGATGGGCGTGAAGACACCCTAGAGC
>Ga0233395_1000309_pt1 | contig 25640 bp, 23 predicted proteins | sample 27DmetaG_FD_186029 | JGI IMG/M metagenome (GOLD analysis project Ga0233395, IMG submission 186029) | Seawater microbial communities from Monterey Bay, California, United States - 27D | ecosystem: Environmental > Aquatic > Marine > Coastal | place: USA: California | collected 2016-10-12 | reverse complement strand
CAAAAATTCGGAACTATCCAGGGCTATGCCCTAGCTGAAGACTCTTTTAGAGCAGAGGAGTTTTCTGCTAGTTTAATCAGTAGCTCCGTGTGTCCTTTCGAGCAGACTTATGTCTAATCCATTTTCATTATCTTTTCCGTTGCTCCTAACAGTGGGTATTTTCCATTTCACACCACATAGTGGTAAAGCTGATCTTGCCTTGCGTGTGCGTTTAAATGCCTATTCAAATGTGCGAGTGATCACCGAAACCAGTGACGGTAAGCTGCATATGAGTAAACGGTTTGTTAAAGCAAGTGGCGGCTGTTCAGCACCGGTTGGCACCAATCTTGAGGCGGCTTTTAAACGCATGGGCAAAATGAAATTTAAGATCGGCCCTAAAGTGGATTACAAACAATCGAAACAGCTGCAGATTGCGATTAGTCACCCTAATGTGACAGGCATGCAAATGGATCAGCACACGCGAATGTATGCGCCAGCTCATTATGTGAAAAAAATTAAGATTACATTTAATGATAAAGCCATATTTTGGGCTGAGACGGGTATCTCTATCAGTGAGAACCCCAGTTTTATTTTTTACTTCACACCTCAAAAAAAGCAAAAGGGTGATTTAGTCGCCCATGTGCAAGACTCGGAAGGCTTAGAGTTGTAGGGGCTATTTTGGCTGGGCTTGTTTACCGTTGGTTTGAAAGTGAAGAAAAGGCTTAACAATTTATTCGAGACGGGTGCATAACAAGTAGTTTTGTACCCATAGCTTACAGCTTGCTTCAAGCCTGCTCGCTAAGTAGCAAGTATTTTTAGTGATCATTGTCATAGCGTATTAAAAACAGCATTGATAATATTTTATTAAAACCTAATAAATAAGATCGATTGAAATTTATAACGCAGCAATTAAAAACAATCACTTTTCATACTATGTGGTTAGGTCGAAGTAGGGTTTTATATTTCTAATAACCGAGATGAGATTATGGGCATAACAGGATTGATTGTATTTTTAGTTATTGGCGCCGTCGCTGGCTGGTTCGCTGGGAAGTTGATGAAGGGTGGGGGTTTTGGCCTGCTTGGAAACATAATCGTTGGTGTAGTAGGTGCTATGTTAGGTGGTTTTGTATTTGGTTTGCTTGGCATCTCAGCAGGGGGATTAATCGGATCAATTATTACGGCAACAGCGGGTGCGGTCTTATTGCTATACATTATTGGCATAATTAAAAAAGCATAACTAGTAAGTGAAATTAATTCCGCTAGCACAGTAGGAGTTGAGTCATGAGCAAACAAATAATAATCGCATTAGTGATGGTGACGCTATTACCCATGCATGCTTATGCAAAAGTATGATGATGTATAAGTAAAGCTTAAAAGAGAGTTAAAAAGAATTAGATAGGTAGTTGAAAATAATTAATCAAGCCATCAAATTCATTCTTTGTAGCCACTAAACGCTCGCGAAACAATTCCTATTACATGAGCGTTATCTTTCTTCTGGATAGTTATTAGGAACTTAGATAAAGCGACAAAAAGCATAGCAAAAAAAGTCAAAAAGGTATTTCGAGGTTACCCTCAAATCTCACTCTCTTATTTTGGCGAATCAGAAAACTACGCAACCGAAGTGGTTATTGGCTTTATCTTGGAAGAAGGTTCAGCGGTTCAAGAACAAAGATTTTTCTGTAAAGGTGATGTTAGGAAAGACGAGACGATTCAAACCACCTTGGTAAAAGTTATCGAGCGAGCAGACGCAAAAACAGTTTTAGAAATTTCAGGTGTCTCAATTATCAAATAATCTTGGCAAGCCTACCTTTAAAATTTCCATGAGGTGTTGCATAGCAAAGGTTGACTTGAGCACTAATCATTGGCTAATTAAATGCGAAATAACTGTCCAGTTATCGTTTTGCTTTGTTGGCTTAAGAAATATAGGTAGGGGTTGGTAACGTCTTCTGCTGCTGGAAATTCGTTAGGGTTGAGGCCCGGGTAGTTGTGGGTGCGCAGGTGGGTGCGTACTTTTCCAGGGTGAATGCCATTGACTCTGATTTGTTGGTCACCATCGAGTTCTTCGGCGAGGATGTTCATTAGGCTTATTTGTCCGGCCTTGCTCACACCATAAGCTCCCCAATAGGCCTTGCTGATTTCATCGATACTGAAGACGATGCTTGGGTCTTCACTCTTTTGTAATAGTGGTAGGCAGGCGCGGGTGAGTAGGAATGGGGCATGCAGGTGTAGTGTGATTAGTTTAGACCAGAGTGCGACATCGGTTTGCTGTAGTGGGGTTAGCCCACCAACCCTTGCAGCGTTATGCACTAGGCCATCGATACGGCCATATTCTTCGTGTACCGAGTTGGCGACGGTCTGGTAGTCATCGGCGCCAGCACTTTCAAGGTCGATGTTGAGCATGGCAGGTTGGGCCTTACCTAGTGCTTCTATCTCATCGTAAGTGTGTTCTAAGCGTTTGAGGTCTTTTGCGATCAATAAGACTGTTGCACCTAGTTTGGCGGCATCGATGGCGAGAGCTTTACCTATGCCGCGAGTAGCGCCGGTGATCATAATGATGCGGTCTTGTAGGCAATCTGCTGCTGGCTGGTAGTTCGCGATATCCATGCTTTATTTGTCTTCTTCTAGTTTCGGTAGGTTGAGGTCGCGTGTGCGCTCATCGATGGTTGGGATGTTAGCAATTTCTTCTTTTGCTTGTACCCCAAGCTCGGTAAATTTACGTGCGCCTGGTAATACGTTTCTTTCTAATGAGCCGACTGCCTTGTTGTAATGGCCGACGCTGGTGTCCAAGCTTTTACCTATTTTTTGTAGGTGTTCGCCAAAGGTGTGCAGTCGCTTGTAAAGATCTTTGGCTAGGTCGCGTATTTCTTCTGCATTTTTAGACATGGCGGCTTGCTGCCAGCCATAGGCTACTGAGCGCAGTAGGGCGACCAGTGTTGTTGGTGTTGCGAGGATCACGCGATTAGCGAAGGCATCCTCTAATAATTTACTGTCATAGTCTAAGGCTGAAGTGAGAAACTGCTCGCCTGGAATAAAGAGGATGACAAAGTCAGGGGATTGTTTGAACTGTGCCCAATAGGCCTTACTGGCAAGCTCTTTCATGCGTTCGCGAACCTTGCGTGCATGATGTTGTAAGTGGGCTTCTCGTTGTTTTGCATCACTACATTGGGAGGCACTTAAGTAGGCATCCAAGGGGGTTTTGGCATCGACAATGAGGTCGCGTTGTTCTGGCATGCGGACAACCATATCAGGGCGCATGTTGTTACTGCCTTCAACTTCGGTGTGGGCTTGCTCTTCAAAGTCACAGTGATTAACCATGCCAGAAAGTTCGGCTAGACGACGCAGTGTCATCTCACCCCATTGGCCACGCACCTCAGGGCGGCGCAGTGCTTGCACCAGTTGCTCGGTCTCCGAGCGCAGTCCTTGCTGTGCCTCATTAACCAACCGTAACTGTGCGGATAAAGCGCCATAGGATTCTTTGCGATCTTTTTCGATACTGGAGATCTGATGTTCAGTTTTCTGTAAGGCCTCATTGATTGGCTTGAGCAAAGTCTCAATCGATTTCTCTTTGGCTGTCAGATCTGCTTCGGCCTGTTTTTGAAAGATACCTAGTTTTTGCTGTGCCAATTGCAGGAAGGATTCACTATTGGCTTCAAAGGCCTTTTTAGACAGGCTATTAAAGCTCTCGAGGATCTGTTCGCGACTCTCTTCTATAGAGGCAAGTTTTTGTTCAAGCTGGGCGCGTTCGAGTTGCAGCTCGGTATCGAGTTTTTGTTTTTCAGCATTAAGACGTTGTAGCTTGCTCTCATAGCGGGTGCGTGTGTAGAGATGGGCCGCTAGGGCGCCGAGTAGTAAAGCGAGTACAACACTTAATAGTAGTAGGGCATTCAATTTAGTCTTCGACCTTAGGTATGCGAGTGCTCAGGCTAATAATCTGCTGTATGGCTAGTGGCTGGTCGACGATGAAGTCGGCGCCCCAGGTGTTGACGTCCATTTGTGGGTCAACATAGCCATAGGCTGCCACCGCAGTATACATGCCTGCTGCGTTACCCGCATGGATGTCGCGTGGGTCATCACCGATATAAAGGCAATGCTGAGGTTCACGTTGAATCTGTTGGCAGGCCAGTAGTAAGGGGTCGGGGTGGGGTTTGCGTAGGGGCAGTGTGTCACCGCTAACGACACAGGCGGCACGTTGGTCTAGGCCTAAGTGGGCAAGTACCTGATCGGTTAGAAAGCCCGGTTTATTGGTTACTACCCCCCAAGGAATGCCCGCTGCTTCAATCCACTTTAAGATGGTTTCTATGCCATTGTAGGCGGCAGTATCGATACAGACTGCAGCGTTGTAGTGATCAAGAAATTGTAGTCTTAGGCGTTCAAATTCATCGCTATCAAGTACCTCGGGAAAGCCTAGGCGGGTGAGTGCAACACTACCCTGTGAGACTTGGCTGCGCGCAATCTGTCGATCGGCTGGTGGCCGACCAACACTGGCTAGTAAAGAATCTAAGGCGTTGACTAGGTCGTCAGCGGTATCCAGTAGAGTGCCATCTAAGTCAAATAAAACGGCATGCACGGGGGTCAGTAAATTGCTCTCTGTGCTACTCATATTCTGTGATTTAAGCCGGGCGGTGTACGTGCATCATGTAGTTCACAGTAACATCTTTGCCTAGCCAATAATTACCATTGAATGGGTTATAACTCATGCCGATTAGGTCTTGGTTATCTAGCCCTGCGGTACGAATCCAACCATCGAGTTCAGCTGGTTTAATAAATTTAGCGTATTCGTGTGTACCTTTGGGTAGCAGGTTGAGGACATACTCAGCGCCAATAATGGCGAATAGATAAGACTTCGGATTACGGTTAATGGTGGAGAAGAATAGATCACCACCGGGTTTAACCAATTTTGCGCAGGCCTCGATGACCTTGTCTGGTTGCGGTACGTGTTCTAGCATTTCTAGGCAGGTGACTATGTCATAGCTAGCAGGCTCGCGTTCAGCCAATGCCTCGGCTGAAATCTCCTCATATTCAACATTTGCAGCTGATTGTTGTGCGTGTAGCTTAGCGACTGATAAGCCTGCAGTTGCCAGATCGATGCCTTTTACCGTGGCCCCACGTAGCGCCATACTCTCACTTAGGATGCCGCCACCACAGCCAATATCGACAACTTTTTTAGTATCGAGTCCGGCCTTTTCATCGATGTAGTTGAGGCGTAGGGGATTGATATCATGCAGTGGTTTGAATTCACTGTCTTTATCCCACCAGCGTGCGGCAAGGTCATCAAACTTGGCTAGTTCTTCTTTATCAAAGTTTTCCATCAGGTCCTCCTGCCTAGCGTCTGCCGTAACGACAGCGTAGGTATCTAGGGTTGAATGCGCTCGCGCCAACTATGGGCCTTAGTGATGATTTCATCTTCACTAATCGTTGTTAGGCTGCGTTTGCGTAATAGTTGTCGACCGGCAACAAAAACATCTTCTACCTGTGCACGGTCTACACCATAAAGTAGATGGCTGTAGGCATCATAAATCGGTTGAGCCTCGATACTACTGCAATCAATTGCAATGATATCGGCCGCTTTGCCTTTTTCTAATGAACCAATTTCATCACCTAATCCCAGTGCAGTGGCTGCATCTAAGGTCGCCGCACGCACCGCAAGGCGCGCATTGAAGGCGGCTGCATCACCACTGACGCCTTTGGCTAATAAGGCCGCAGTACGCATCTCTGAGAATAGGTCTAGATCATCGTTGCTAGCACTACCATCAGTGCCCAGTATAACCTTGCTGCCGCTTTTCAAAAGTTCGTTTACAGGGCAAAAGCCACTGGCCAGTTTTAGGTTAGATTCAGGGCAGTGCACTACAGTCACTCCAGCTTCAGCGACTAGACTGATTTCTTGCTCAGTTAACTGCGTCATATGTACTGCGAGTAAATTTGGATTAATCAGGCCGAGTTCATGCAATCTAGCGATAGGCCGCTTGCCATGCTGTTTAAGGCTGTCTTCGATTTCAGCAGCGGTCTCATGCACATGCATGTGTATAGCTAGATCAAGTTCATTGGCATAGCTGTTGAGTTTTTTTAAGGTATCGTCGGCAACGGTATATGGGGCATGCGGGGCAAACACGACATTGACTAGTGGGTCGGCTTTGTACTGATCAAACAGGCTGAGTCCCTTGGCGAAGTATTCATCGGTAGTACTGGCATAGGCGCTGGGAAATTCAATAATAATCATGCCAACCACGCTACGCATACCAATGGCCGATGCTGCTCTTGCAGTTACTTCTGGGAAGAAATACATGTCGTTAAAGCAGGTGATGCCACCACGTAGCATTTCGGCGATGGCAAGTTCACTACCATCATTTACAAACTGTGCATCGACCCACCGACTTTCGGTTGGCCAGATGCTCTCGTTGAGCCAACGCTGTAACGGTAGGTCGCTGCCAAGGCCCTTTAATAAGGACATGGCGGCATGGCTATGGGCGTTGATCAGCCCAGGCATTAGGATATGCTCGTGGTATTCAATATGCTGATTAGCTTGATACTGCTGTAAGGCCTCTGCCGTTGGCAGTAGATCAATAATACGGCCTTGATCAATCGCAATGGAATGATCAACTAAAATAGAGTCTTGCGGGTCAACGGGAAGTACCGTGCCGGCAGAGAGTAAGGTTTGGATAGATCGCATAGGCGCAACTTACCCTGCATGAGGCCTGCCAGCAAGCAAGAGAGCCGATAGTTTAGGCCGTCAGCCTTAATAGTGGCCCCAAGAATAGCCTGAGGGTCGGCTTTGCTAAAGCTGAGTTGGTGCAGATAAACCATAGAGATGAAACCAAGGACATTGAAGATGCAGCCATCATTACCTAACCGTGCCATTGAATGGCGAGAGCAGTGTTTGTTCTTATTGGATCAGCGACGCCTACCATTAACGGTGGATTTTTTGCGGCTTAAGACACCACAGGAGGCCTTTGCTGCGATTAAACAGATGGTTGTGCGCGGTGCCCCAGCGATAGGGATTACAGCGGCCTATGCGGTGGTCTTGTCTGCGCAGCAGCATAGCGTGTCGAATATGACTGACTCAGAACTGCAGTCGCTTAAAACCCTAATCACAGCAGATATTGATTACCTAGCCTTGGCGCGCCCTACAGCGGTCAATCTGGCATGGGCCTTAGCGCATATGCAACAGATCGTGGATGGATGCAGCGCAGTTGATGCGGATGGTCTATGCCTCGCTTTAGAGCAGGCTGCAGTGCAGATGCAGCAAGCCGATGTGATTGCTAACCGACGTATGGGTGAGTTAGGTGCTGCCTATATAAAGAAGGGCTCAGCGGTGATGACACATTGTAATGCAGGGGCCTTGGCTACTGCCGGCTATGGCACCGCTTTAGGGGTGATTCGAGCAGCACATGCACAGGGCAAGCTTTCTTGTGTCTTTGCCAATGAGACGCGGCCGTGGTTTCAGGGTGCGCGTCTCACTGCCTGGGAATTACAACAGGAGGGTATAACAACCCAGTTGTTGGCTGACTCAGCCGCCGCCAGTGCGATACAACAGAAGGCAATTGAATGGATCATTGTCGGTGCTGATCGTGTCGCTGCGAATGGTGATGTGGCTAATAAGATTGGCACCTATGCGCTAGCTGTTTTGGCGAGATACCATGGCAAGAAGTTTATGGTGGTGGCACCAGATAGCACGATAGATATGGCGACCTCTAGTGGTGCTGATATTGAGATTGAAGAGCGTGCGGCTAGTGAGTTGACCGAATTAAATGGGACTGCTTTTGCGGCTCCTAAGGTGGCGGCCTGGAACCCAGTGTTTGATATTACGCCGGCTGATTTAGTCGATGTCTTAGTGACTAATCGTGGGGTTATTGAGGCGCCTAATCAAGCCAAGATTGAGGCTTTGATGGCTTAGTCTGCTGCCTTGTTTGAGTAGCCGATAGGGTGCCGAGAAAGTAGCCAGATATTGGCTGATCTTTTGCTTCAAAAAACGCCGAAAAGAGCAAAATTGTGATATACTTTGTAGACTATATCGGTATAAAAAAACTTGAGCAAAATCAATGGCTTCAGTAGCTAAAGAGATTATCAGTGTAAATCTAGAAGACGAGATGCGTCAGTCCTATTTGGACTATGCCATGAGCGTCATTGTTGGACGTGCTTTACCAGACGTTCGTGATGGTTTAAAGCCGGTTCATCGACGTGCTTTATTTGCCATGCATGTGTTGGGTAACGACTGGAATAAAGCCTACAAGAAATCGGCCCGTGTGGTCGGTGACGTGATCGGTAAATATCACCCCCATGGTGATACCGCGGTATACGACACGATTGTTCGTATGGCGCAGGATTTCTCTATGCGATATCCCTTGGTCGATGGTCAAGGTAACTTTGGTTCTGTCGATGGTGATGCGCCAGCTGCGATGCGTTATACCGAAGTGCGTATGGCCAAGATCGCGCATCAAGTATTAGCAGATCTAGAAAAAGAAACCGTTGATTTCACCGCTAACTACGATGAATCAGAGCATGAGCCTTCAGTCATGCCCTCTCGTGTACCAAATCTATTGGTTAACGGCTCTTCTGGTATTGCTGTTGGTATGGCGACGAATATTCCGCCACATAATCTCACCGAAGTGGTTAATGCCTGTCTGGCAATGATTGAGCAGCCTGATATCACGGTTGCTGAGTTGATTGAAATTATGCCGGGGCCCGATTTTCCAACGGCCGCTATTATTAATGGCCGTCAAGGCATCCATGAAGCGTATGAAACGGGTCGTGGACGTGTCCATATCCGCTCGCGCAGCCATATTGAAGTGGATGAAAAGAGCTCTAAAGAAAAGATTGTTGTGACTGAACTGCCTTATCAGGTTAATAAGGCCCGCTTGCTCGAGAAGATTGCCGAGTTAGTTAAAGACAAGAAGATCGAAGGTATTACTGAGCTGCGCGATGAGTCTGATAAAGACGGTATCCGCGTTGTGATTGAGCTACGTCGTGGTGAAGTCAGTGAGGTTATTCTGAATAATCTCTACAAACAAACACAAATGCAAAATGTGTTTGGCATCAATATGGTGGCCTTGGTTGATGGTCAGCCACGCCTACTCACGCTGCGTCAGGTGCTACAAGCCTTCTTACGACACCGTCGTGATGTGGTGACGCGCCGTACTATCTTTGAGTTACGTAAAGCACGTGAAAAAGCCCATGTATTAGAAGGGCAAGCAGTAGCCTTGGCAAATATCGATGAAGTGATTGCAATGATTAAGGCGTCATCTAATCCAGCTGAAGCTCGCGCTGCTTTATTGCAGACTGCATGGCAGCCTGGTGCGGTTACCGATATGTTGCAACGTGCAGGTGCTGATGCGTCTCGTCCAGAAAACATTGCAGCAGAAACCGGTTTACATGATGGCCAATACTTTTTGTCTGAAGTGCAAGCGCAGGCAATTTTAGATTTACGTCTACATCGACTGACTGGCCTAGAGCAAGACAAGATTGTTAGTGACTATGCTGAGTTGTTGAGCTTGATCGAAGGCTTATTACTGATTCTGTCTAGTCCTGAGAAGTTAATGCAGGTGATTCAGGAAGAATTGTCTGAGATTAAAGAAAACTTTGGTGATGAACGTCGTACTGAAATTAGTTCAGCCCGTGTTGATCTAAGTTTAGAAGACTTAATTCAAGAAGAAGAGGTAGTTGTTACCCTATCTCACGCTGGCTATGCGAAGTCACAGCCATTAGATGTGTATCAAGCACAACATCGTGGTGGCCGTGGTAAAGCAGCAACCTCAGTCAAGGATGAAGACTTTGTCGATAATCTATTTGTCGCCAATACACACGACACCATCTTATGCTTCTCAAGCTTGGGTAAAGTATATTGGATGAAGGTCTATGAGCTACCGCAGGCGGGTCGTACTTCGCGCGGTAAGCCTATTGTGAACCTATTACCACTACAGGAAGATGAGCGGATTAATGCGATCTTACCTGTGAAGGACTTTACGCAGGAAGCCTATGTCTTTATGGCGACTAGTCAGGGTGTGGTTAAGAAGACTCCTTTAAAGGATTTCTCGCGTCCACGCTCCAGCGGTATTATCGCCTTAGATCTGCGCGAGGGTGATCACCTCATCGGTGTTGAAATAACCACGGGTGAATATGATGTGATCTTAGTCGCGAGCACTGGTAAGTCGATTCGTTTTGCCGAACAAGATGTGCGTCCTATGGGTCGTACAGCAACCGGTGTCCGTGGTATGCGTATTGATGAAGCACATGAAGTGATTTCAGTCATGGTGGTTGAGCCTAATGATGAGACCCATCAGGTCTTGATTGGTACAGCTAACGGTTTTGGTAAGCGCACACCAATGCAGGACTTCCCGCAACAAAAACGGGGTGGTCAGGGCGTGATTGCAGTGCAGACGACAGATCGAAATGGTGATGTTATTGGTGCGGTGATGGTGGCCGAAGATGATCAAGCGATGTTGATTACCGATCAGGGTACCTTGGTGCGTACGGCAGTGCATGAGATTTCCTCTATGGGACGTAATACGCAAGGTGTAACTTTGATTCGCCTAGGTGAAGATGAGCACATGACAGAGATCGAAGCGGTGCAAACTCTAGAAGGTGCCGATGATGCGATCGATAGTGCTGATGATGATTCCTCGGATGACAGCGAGCCAACGATTCACTAGCATTCTGTATAAATTTGCAGACTGAGGTCGTCTTGCAGAATAGATTATGAGTCAGCGCCAACATTATTTTGCAGCGGGCCCAGCCGCGTTGCCTGACAGCGTTAAGCAACAGATTCAGCTTGATATTCGTGAGTATGGCAACAGTGGTTTGTCTATTCTTGAGCTGGGGCATCGTTCAGCTGAATTCGCCATTATTATTGAACAAGCGCGTCAATTACTACGTTCTCTTTATGCTATTCCCGACGGATTTCAGATCCTCTTCATGCAAGCGGGTGCGACCGGCCAGTTCGATGCCCTACCATTAAATCTACTCTCTAATAAACCAGTGATGACCTATGTTGATAGCGGTCATTGGTCACGTCGAGCAGCCGAGTTTGCACAAAAGTATGGGCGCGTGCAGATGTTGTCGGCAGTGACAGAAAATAAGACGGCTGATGGTGTTGTTATCACTGCTAGAGATCGCAGTGATTGGGACATTGCAGCTGATAGTGCCTATCTCCATGTCACCCCAAATGAAACGATTGAAGGTATTCAGCTCGCTGATATCACTGATGCAACCGTGCCCGTAGTGGCAGACATGACGTCCTGTTTATTAATGCGGCCGATTAATTTTGAGCACTATGATTTGATTTATGCAGGTGCACAGAAAACACTGGGTATTGCCGGTGTTACTGTTGTCATTGTGCGCGAAGATTTGCTGCAGCAAGCAGCAGAGCAAACCCCTTATATGCTGCGTTATGACGTCCATGCGCAAGAGCAATCAATTGTAAATACAACACCTGTTTTTGCGGTCTATTGTGTTTTGCGGGTGTTGCAATGGCTACAGGCACAGGGTGGTTTGGCACCTATGCTGGCTGCCGCTAATGAGCGTTCAGCCCTGTTATATCAGGCAATTGACGCACAACCACTGACCTGCAATAAGATTGCAGCCGAGCTACGCTCACAAATTAATGTGAGCTTTGATATCGATAATGAACAACGGCTACAGGCGTTTTTGCTGCAGGCTGAGGCGCAGGGTCTGTTGGGCTTAGCGGGTCATCGCAAACAGGGTGGTGTGCGTGCCAGTATGTATAACGGTACTGCATTGTCAGCAGTCGAATCACTAGCCGACATGATTACAGCACTTTAGGTCTGATAGTACTCACGGTACCAACGCACAAAATTTTCTATGCCAAGCTCAATAGGAGTGTCTGGCTTGTAAGCAAAATCAGTCACTAAATCTTCTACATCGGCATGCGTATCAAGGACGTCACCTGGTTGCATAGGTAATAAGTTACGTTCTGACTTTTGCCCAAGACAATCCTCTAATACTTCAATGTAACGAATCAATTCCGTTGGCTGTTGGTTGCCAATGTTGTAAATGCGGTAGGGGGCATGACTGCGGCTAGGCTCAGCCAACGCAGCGTTATAGTTGGGGTTGGCTTCAGCTGCTTGATCGAGTACACGCATAACGCCTTCAACAATATCATCTATGTAAGTGAAATCACGTTGGTGTTTACCGTAGTTATAGACGTCGATGGCTTCACCGGCCAAGATTTTTTGGGTGAATTTAAATAAGGCCATATCGGGTCGACCCCAGGGGCCATAAACGGTGAAAAAGCGCAGGCCAGTGCAGGCTACTTGGAATAAGTGGGCATAGGTGTGGGCCATTAATTCATTGCTTTTCTTACTCGCTGCATACAGGCTGAGAGGGTGGTCCACAGTATCGTTAACACTGAATGGTAGTTTGCTGTTGCCACCGTAGACCGAGCTGCTGGAGGCAAAGACTAGATGTTGCACTGGATAATTGCGGCAGGCCTCCAGGATATTCATAAAGCCAACGATATTAGAGTCGATATAGGCATGTGGGTTTTCGATCGAATAACGCACACCCGCTTGTGCGGCTAAATTAACCACACGATCTGGTCGCTGTTGTTGGAATAGCTGATTGATTGCATCACGGTCTTCCAATGCGATCTGATGTTGTTGAAACGCGGGGTATTTTTCGGTGCGCGCTAGGCGGGCCTGCTTTAAGCTTGGTGAGTAATAGTCATTGAGATTGTCGACACCAATTACTTCATCACCACGTTGCAACAGACGTAGACTGAGTGCGTTACCAATAAAGCCAGCAGAGCCGGTGACGAGTATTTTCATACTTCATATTCGCGTTGTGCCATAGTGATGTCAAACACTGTATTTGGCCCCTGATAAGGGGCCGTTCTATGTGTCTAGCCGCTACAGGGTCTTTCAGGGTAGAATGGCGCGCTATTTTGTTACTGAGCAATGTTGTGGGGATTGATTCTATTGACCCCAGTTTCAGGTTAGGCGCAGTTGGCAATTCGAAAGACTTCATTGGATGAACAGTAATGGTAACAGTGGCACAGGTTTTGGACGTAGTAGCAGAGAGTTTAAGCTGCACTATCGATGTGCGTGCAATGCAGGCAGAAGATGCCCTCTTGGGTGCGCTACCAGAACTGGATTCAATCGGTATCGTGGCGCTGATTACAGCCCTAGAAAATCGCTTTGATGTTCACTTTGAAGATGATGATCTGGATGCAGAAGTATTTGCAACAGTGGCTTCATTGTTGGCTCATATCAATACGCGATTAGAGCAATCGTAAATCCCCTCTAATACTTTATCAGCCTCATTAGAGTAAAATCTCATGTGCTGCTGGATGACCTAAAAAGTCTTTAGGACTAGCCGAGTAACCATAGGCACCAGTCTGAAACACTGCGACATAATCACCAATATCAGCCTTCGGTAATTGGACATGTTTGGCCAATATATCTAATGGCGTGCATAAAGGGCCAACAATGGTGACCTCTTCTGTATGGTTTTTATTAGTAGGTTCAAGTTTATTTGCAATCAGCACCGGGTAATTTTTTCGGATGACCTGGCCGAAGTTTCCGCTGGCAGCAAGACTATGATGCAAGCCACCGTTAGTGATTAGGAAGGTCTCGCCGCGTGAGACTTTTTTATCTGTAACTTTGCATAGATAGACTCCTGCATCGGCGACTAAATAACGTCCCAGCTCTAGGATAATATCGGTCTCTGCAAATACTGATTGATAATCTTGCATCAGACTATGCAGATGTTTTCCGACCGCGTCTAAGTCTAATTCTTGTTGACCTGCAAAGTAGGGCACCCCAAAACCGCCACCAACATTAAAGCTTGGTAGTGGCTGGCCTAGCTCTTGGCTTAACTGTGCGCCTAATGCAAAGGTCTGTGTCATCGCCTCATTAATGGCACTAGCAGATAGGTTTTGTGAGCCAGCATAGATCTGGATGCCACGGAAATTGAGCCCTGCCGCAAGCATTCTTTGTAGAATAGGTAGGGCTGTCTCGGCATCAACACCGAAGGGTTTAGCGCCGCCAGCCATCTGCATGCCCGAGCTTTTAAGCTCGAAATTTGGATTCAGCCTTAGGGCAACACGTGCGGTTTTTTTGAGTTGCTGACTGAGTTCAATGACACGGGTTAACTCAGTTTCAGATTCAATATTCAGGGTGCAATCTGATTCAATGGCCAATGTTAATTCGCCCAGTGATTTGCCTGGACCAGCAAAACTAATGTCTTGTCCTGCTATGCCGAGGCTTAATGCCTTTTGTAATTCGCCGCCAGATGCAACATCCAAGCCCTCACAGCGAGAGCCTAGCCAAGCGATTAAATCAGCCATTGGGTTGGCTTTGACTGCGTAATGTAGGTGAATATTAGATGGTATGACTGAGCGTAAAGCCGATAGTTTTTGCTCTATACGCTGTTTTGAATAGATATAAAAAGGCCGATCGAACTGGTCCAGCTCGACCGGCGTACGTCCAGCGATGGCTAGGCAGTGGTCGTGGACTGAAAAGTACGGCAATGGATCGATGTGTTTTGGTTTATTCATGCAGCGATTTTAACTTAGTGTTTTTTAGTGCTGTTGCAAAACATGCTGTGTAGTTGATTACGGTCTATCTTAGCATTGCTGGTCATTGGGAATTGCTGTAATCGTATGATCTGCTTGGGCTGCATGTAATTCGGCAAACAGCGTTTGAACTCCTTTTCGAGATCTTTATTTAACTCATTATCTGCGGTTGTCTGTATATAAAGTACGATGCTTTGGCCGAGTACTGCATCTTCGATACCGAGTGCGCAGGCCAGTTCTACTAAGTGATGAGCGCAGGCCAATGATTCGATTTCATCTGGGCTAATACGATAGCCTGAGCTTTTAATCATGGCGTCTTTGCGGCCTATAAAGTAGAGGTAGCCCTCTTCATCTTGTTCTACTTGGTCACCCGACCAGACCGCAAGTTGAGTACGATTTTGCTCGTTTTGAGCCCAGAGAGGTAAGGGTTTAAAGACGGCGGCAGTGGCTTCGGCTTGATTCCAATAGCCTAAAGAGACAAGTGCTCCCGCCTGTACTAACTCGCCAACCTCACCTGGTTTACAGGCTTCACCATTAGGCTTGACCACAAATAGCTCGGTTTGCGGGATGGCACGGCCAATTGATCCTCGGTGATTACTGAATTCTGTCGGCGGTAGGTAACTTGCGCGAAAGGCTTCGGTCAGGCCATACATCAGCACAATCTTGTCACTGCCCAGTTGTTCCTCAAGCCTGGCTAGGGTGCTGTCAGATAATGCACCACCTGAGTTAGTAATGATCCGAAGTTGTTGCTGAACTGCTTTTGGCCAGTCTAATTTAGCTAGTGGGTTCCATAACGAAGGTACCCCTGCTAATACGGTGATGGCTTGTTTTTTTAGGGTGGTTAAGACATCACGAGGTAGCAAATAGTCCATCAGTACGACCTCAGCACCTGCAAGTAGGCCGCTAAGCACTTGGTTTAGACCATAATCAAAACTCAGTGGTAATAAGGCAAGAATACGATCTGTATTTGTTAGCTGTAGATAGTCTTTTACCACTGTTGCACCGATAGATAGGTTGCTATGACTAAGCATCACACCTTTTGGTGCACCAGTGCTACCAGAGGTATATAAAATCATTGCGATCATCTGAGAGCTGCTGGCTTCTATTGTCTCTGTCGACTGCGTCTGAGCTGCAATGGATGATGATAAGTCATCCCATGTGAGTAATTCTTGGTTGGCTAATAGCGGCCTAGTTTGCACCATATCATCGCTTAGGATGACCTGTTTTAAGCTAGTGCAATGCGCTAAGCAGGCTTGAATATGCTGTAGGCCAGCCTGATTACTGATCAGAACTGTGATCCCAGCATCGATTAAAATATGCTGCATTTGGGCAGGCTTTAATAGTGGATTTAATGGCACCACCGTGAGCTTGCAAAGGATGCTAGCGAGTAGGGCGCATACGCTATCAATACCCTTATCAGCATGCAGAGCGATGTGTTCACCCGGGTTTAGATTGAGTTGGCGTAGAGCAGCAGCGTAATAGTGTACGCGCTGGCCAAGCTCAGCATAGCTGAGGCATTGCCCCTGATGTCGTAAAGCAATGTGATCGCTTTGCAGATCGCTGCGGTGAAGGATTTGATTGCTTATCGTGTTTTGCATAGGCTAATTTAACATGAACGCATTTTTCTGTGCAGTAATAGCCGCGAATAGCTTGCAAGAAAGCGCTTAATATAGAGATAGTTGCGGCACATACAGAACAGTCAGAAAGATTTGCTGATATACTTCTGAGCAGATTAAAAACCATTCATTTTTTGAGCAAAATTATTGCTATTTGATGGGTTGTTGACCGCGTTAAATCAGGTCAATGATGGCATCTCTTTAAGTTAATTTCAGATGAGCGAAGATTTAAAAAAATTGCGTGATCGTATAGACGCCTTAGATGAGCAGATCTTAGATCTGATCTCAGCACGTGCACAGTGTGCGCATGAAGTAGGCGAAATTAAACGGGCAGAGGATGAGCACGTTGAGTTCTATCGTCCAGACCGTGAAGCACAGGTATTGCGACGTATTGCCAAAATGAATTCAGGGCCATTCAGTGATGAGATCGCTGTGCGCCTATTTCGCGAATTGGTATCTGCCTGCCTAGCATTGGAAAAACCTTTGAATGTAGCCTTTCTTGGGCCTAAGGGTACGTTCACAGAAGAGGCTGCCAGCAAGCATTTTGGGCATGCGGTTGCGACCTTAGCGCAAGACTCTATCGATGAGGTATTCCATGCGGTAGAAACTAGTTTGGTCGATTATGGTGTGGTGCCGGTTGAAAACTCTAGCGAGGGTAGTGTTAGTCGCACCTTAGATAACTTCATTACTTCACCACTACAGATTATTGGTGAAGTAGAGCTGAAGATTCATCATTGCTTATTGACTCAAGAACACCATGAGCTGGAGTCGATCAAGGTTGTTTACGGACATCAGCAGGCTCTGGCGCAGTGTCGTAAATGGTTACAAGCGAATCTGCCACAAGCCTCACAGCAGGTAGTGGCTAGCAATGCACAGGGTGCACTACGTGTGGTTGAAGAAAAGTATTCTGCAGCTATTGCCAGTGCAGCTGCAGGTGAACAATATGAGTTACATAGTCAGGCGCAGAATATTGAAGATCTGACGGAAAATACTACCCGTTTCTTAGTTTTAGGGCGCAAAGGTGTCGAGGCTTCGGGTATAGATAAAACCAGTTTGATGGTGAGTGCACCTAATAAGCCAGGTTCTTTAGCGCAGATGCTAGCTACATTGGCAGATAATGATGTGAGCTTGTCTCGTATTGAATCACGCCCATCGCGTGGTACAAATTGGGAGTATGTTTTCTTTTTAGACCTACAAGGCCACATCAGTGATCAGCAATTATCGAATGCCTTAGCGGCATTGTCTGGAAATGCTGATTTGGTCAAAGTATTAGGCTCATATCCGCAGGCTTTGCGTTAGGACTCGATAGTTATGTCAGTAAAAATTGATTCCCTATGTGTCATCGGTTTGGGCCTGATTGGTGGGTCTTTAGTCGCTGCTCTACGCGGTGCAAACCCCAGCCTGAAACTAATCGCGATTGATCATGATGCAGATACGCTGCAGTCAGCAAAAAGTTCAGGACTGATCGATGAGGGCTATCGCTCTGTTGATGAGCTAAGTGATATTCCACAGGTTGCCGTAGTGGCAGTACCGGTTGCAGCTATGCGCAGCGTATTTGCAGAGATCAAGCCATGGTTCCAGCGTTGTCTTGCGATCACTGATGTCGGTAGTACCAAACAAAGTGTATTGGATGATTTAGCGACTGTGTTAAGTCCAGAGCAAAGTAGTTGTTTTGTTCCAGGCCATCCAATTGCAGGTCGTGAACAAAGTGGTCTGACAGCAGCACTGAGTGACTTATTTCAAGGGCGCCGAGTGATCCTTACGCCGACTGAAAAAACGCGCACCAAGAGCACCGCTATTGTGACTCAGCTTTGGCAACAAGTTGGCGCTGAAGTAGAAGAACTATCTCCCGATGAACATGATGAGATTTTGGCGGCAACCAGTCACTTACCTCATGCCTTAGCCTTTTCTCTGGTACGTTGTTTAACGCAAAAGCATGATGGGCAAGAAATATTTCGTTATGCGGCCGGTGGCTTTGCTGATTTTTCACGTATTGCATCCAGTGACCCAGCGCTTTGGCGTGGTATTTGTTTGGCTAATAAAGACGCCTTGCTGCGCGCAATTAATCTTTTTGAAGAGCAGTTGAGCGAATTAAAATCAAATTTAGACACAGCTGATGGTGATGCCCTAGAGACTATGTTTCGTGTGGCGAAGACGGCGCGTGATCAGTATAAGAAATAAGTAATCACGGTTGTCCTGTTGCAACCCTCTGCCGACATGTATCTTCTGTATTAGGTGAAACCTATTAGAGTGTAGGTCTTCATGGGTTGACCATAGATATTGGTTGGCTATCCACCTAGTTAATTTTTAAGGGAAGTAAGAGCTTGAAGTTTTTAGTCACACCTAGACGTGAATTTGCCGGGACTTTTAAAGTGCCTGGTGACAAATCAATTTCGCATCGTGCCGTGATGTTTGCCGCTATTGCCGAAGGAGAGTCACGTATTCAAGGGTTTCTTGAGGGTGAGGATTGCCTCGCAACGTTAAATGCGTTTGCTGCTATGGGTGTGCAAAGCCAACGGTTAGATAATGGTGATGTGCTGGTGCAGGGTGTAGGCAAGCATGGATTGAAAGCACCTGCTGACGATCTTGATATCGGTAATTCAGGCACTTCTATTCGCTTGCTGACTGGCCTATTGGCTGGGCAGGCATTTGCTAGTTGCCTGCGTGGGGATCATTCTTTGATGACGCGCCCGATGCGCCGTGTCTGTGACCCACTGGGCCTAATGGGGGCAGATGTGGTGACCGCTGAGAGTGGTACGCCACCGGTTGAGGTGCGACCAGTGACACAATTACAAGCAATAGAATATGAATTGCCGGTGGCCAGTGCACAGGTTAAATCGGCGATTCTTTTGGCTGGTTTGTATGCTCAAGGTGAGACCACGGTGATCGAGCCTAAGGCGACTCGAGATCATACTGAGCGGATGTTGCAGGCCTTTGGTCACCCGATTCAAAAGCAAGGTAATCGTATTAGTGTGAGTGGTGGACACAGTTGGCAAGGACGAACACTACAAGTGCCAGCAGATATTTCCTCTGCAGCCTTTTTTATTGTCGCAGCCTGTATCGCTGAGAGTGGCGAAGTGGTGTTGCCTAATGTGGGTTTGAATCCAACGCGTACTGGTGTGTTAGATATCTTGCTGGCGATGAATGCAGATATTGAGATTCGTGATCAACAATTGGTCGATGGTGAGCCAGTGGCAACGATTGTGGCGCGTGCTAGTCAGTTGCAGGGGATAGATGTGCCGACCGAGTTAGTGCCTTCAGCGATTGATGAGTTTCCTATTATTTGTATTGCTGCCGCTTGTGCCAGCGGGACTACACGGATTACGGAGGCAGCTGAATTACGCGTGAAGGAGAGTGATCGTATCGCGCAAGTTGCAAAAGGTCTGAAGACCTTAGGTGTTGCGCATGAGGAATTTGCTGATGGCTTATCTATCGTCGGTGGTCGTATTGGTGGTGGCTGTATCGATAGTGGTAGTGATCATCGGATTGCTATGGCCTTTACGGTGGCTTCGCTGGCAGCACAAGAGCCAGTTGAAATTCTAGACTGTGCCAATGTTGCAACCTCATTCCCTGATTTTGTCCGTTTAGCCAGCGATGCTGGCTTGAGTATTGATGTCTGTGAGTGAATCTAAGCCGCTAACGATTACTATCGATGGACCTGCTGGTGTCGGCAAAGGCAGCCTATCGAAAAATTTAGCAGAGCATTTTGGCCTGCACTACCTTGATAGTGGTGCGGTTTATCGCGCATTAGCGGTGGATGCCTTAGCAAAAGACGTTTCTGCCGAGGATGAGGTGCAGTTAACCGAACTCGCCGCTAGCTTAGATCTGGAATTTCCAGCAAGTGAGGGCTATGCCACTTTTGTCGGCGGGAATAACGTTGAGGCCCTTTTACGGACCGAGGCCTGTTCCGCAATGGCCTCTAAAATTGCCAGTCTAGCGCCAGTTAGAGCGCAGCTCTTGGCATTGCAGCACAGTTTTCAGCAGCCCCCTGGATTGGTTGCTGATGGCCGAGATATGGGGACCGTGGTTTTCACTCAGGCCAGTTTTAAGATCTTTTTGGATGCGAGTTGTGAAGAACGCGCGCAGAGGAGATATAAGCAGTTGATTAATCAAGGGCTTAGTGCTAGTTTTGACGCCCTTTTCGCCAGCATTCGTGAACGTGATTTACGTGATCGAACGCGTGCTACGGCACCGCTGCGAGAAGCTGATGATGCTTGGGTGATTGATTCCTCAGAATTATCGGAAAAAGAGGTCTTTCAAATGGTTGTTGCAAGCGTTCAGAAACATATAGATGAACGTGATTAAAACGATGCTGGAAGGGCTGCTTTTCCGTAGAGAATCAATCTTCGATTAACGTAACATTTTATCTTTAAACTAACTTAAATTATGAGTGAATCTTTCGCTGAACTACTGGAAGAAAGCTTTTCCAGTCTAAATATGGAATCCGGCACCATTATCGATGGTGTTGTTGTTGAAATCCGAAACGACGTTGTTGTCGTTAACGCCGGCTTAAAATCTGAAGGCGTTATTCCCATTGACCAATTCAAGAATGAGCGTGGTGAGACCAATGTAAATGTTGGTGACATCGTAGAAGTTGCGCTTGAGTCTGTTGAAGATGGTTATGGAGAAACCAAATTATCTCGCGAGAAGGCTAGACGTGCTAAGGCATGGGGTGAATTAGAACGCATCCACGAATCAGGTGATTCGGTTACTGGTATTATCACTGGCAAGGTCAAGGGTGGCTTCACCGTTGAACTACCAGATATTCGCGCATTCCTTCCTGGCTCATTAGTCGATGTACGCCCAGTGCGTGACACGACTTACCTAGAAGGTAAAGAACTCGAATTTAAGGTTATTAAGTTAGATCAACGTCGTAACAACGTTGTGGTATCACGTCGTGCCGTAGTTGAGACTGAATACAGCGCTGAGCGTGAGACATTACTTGAAACGCTACAAGACGGCAGTGTCGTTAAGGGTATCGTGAAGAACCTAACCGATTACGGTGCGTTCTTAGATTTAGGTGGCGTCGACGGTCTGCTACATATTACCGACATGGCTTGGAAGCGTGTTAAGCATCCTTCTGAGATTGTATCTATCGGTGATGAGATCGAAGTTAAAGTACTTAAGTTTGATAAAGAGAAGACCCGCGTATCTCTTGGCTTGAAACAGTTGGGATCAGACCCATGGGCTGATTTAGTTCGTCGTTTCCCTGAAGGCGCACGCGTCTTTGGTAAGGTTACTAACATTGCTGACTACGGTTGTTTTGTTGAGATCGAAGATGGTGTTGAAGGTTTGGTTCACGTTTCAGAAATGGATTGGACTAGTAAGAACATCAACCCAGCGAAGATTGTGGCTCTCGGTGATGAAGTCGAAGTCATGGTGCTAGATATTGATGAAGAACGTCGTCGTATTTCTCTTGGCATCAAGCAGTGTAAGTCGAACCCTTGGGACGAATTTGCTGCGATGCATGATAAGGGCGCTAAAGTTAGCGGTCAGATCAAGTCAATCACCGACTTCGGTGTGTTTATCGGCCTAGATGGCGGTATTGATGGCTTGGTTCACTTGTCTGATATCTCTTGGAGTGACACTGGCGAAGATGCTATTCGTAACTTTAAGAAGGGTGATGAAGTTGAAGCAGTCGTATTGGCTGTTGATGCTGAGCGCGAGCGTATTTCACTTGGTATTAAGCAGTTAGATCAAGATCCTCTATCTGAATTCATGGCTGGCAATTCGAAAGGCAACATCCTTGACGGTACGGTTAAAGAAGTTGACGCACGTGCAGCTATCATCGACCTTGGTGAAGGTATTGAAGGTGTCTTGAAAGCGACTGAATATGCACGTGAGAAGATCGAAGATCTAAGCACTGTGCTTAAAGTTGGTGATGCTGTTGAGGCTAAGTTCATTGGTGTTGATCGCAAGACGCGTACTATCGGTCTGTCGATTAAAGCCAAGGAAATGCAAGAAGAACAAGCGGTATTGTCGGATTATTCTAATTCCGATGGTGCTTCAACTTCTCTCGGCGACATCTTGAAAGAACAGATGGGTGATGATTCTTAAAGCCCATGCATAGCGAACTATCGTTTAAGGAATGTGCTCAATGAGTAACGTGATTACTAAATCAGAATTAATCGAGAAAATCGCTCAGAAGCAGGGGCACCTGCAGCATAAAGATATCGAACTTTCGGTGAAAAGCATGATTGAGCAAATGAGTCATGCGCTTTCATCGGGAGAGCGTATCGAAATTCGTGGATTTGGTAGTTTTTCATTACATTTTCGTCCACCCCGTGTTGGACGCAATCCAAAGAGTGGCGAGAATGTCACACTTACCGAAAAATATGTGCCACATTTTAAGCCAGGTAAAGAATTGCGCGAACGCGTCAATAACGGCTTGAAGAAAGATCCAAGCTAATTCATGCTAACTGGACAGTTTTAATTCTAGGAAACGCCAGTTCAGATGTCAGATAGTTCTCTCCCCAAAGATCATTACGTCATTGTCGCTTTAGATTTTGCCGATGCAGAATCAGCGCTTACCTTTGTGCGTCAACTTGAGCCCAAGTACTGTGCATTAAAAGTTGGTTTTGAGCTCTTTGTTGCAGCAGGTCCAGCCTTGGTTGAAGCTTTGGTTTCACAAGGGTTCCGTGTTTTTCTTGATCTTAAATTTCATGATATTCCGAATACAGTGGCCAGCGCCTGTGCGGCTGCCAGCAAGCTGGGTGTCTGGATGGTTAACATCCATGCTTCAGGAGGGCCAAAGATGATTACAGCTGCACGTGAGGCCTTAGATCGTCAAGCTACCGGACCAGCGCCATTGCTGATTGCGGTGACTGTATTGACCTCGATGGATCAAGATACGTTGCATCAGATTGGTGTTGCTGGAAAGATTCCAGAAGTGGTTGATCATTGGGCAACTATGGCTGCTGATCATGGCTGTGATGGCGTGGTCTGTTCGGCACAAGAGGTGGCTGCTATTCGTGCTCAAAATAGGGCTGAGTTTTTAACCGTGACGCCGGGTATACGGTTGCCAGAGGATGCTAAGGATGATCAACATCGCATCTTTACACCTGAACAAGCGCAAACAGTTGGTGTGTCGCATATCGTTGTCGGCAGGCCAATTACACGCTCGCAAGATCCACAAGCTGCACTAATGAAATTCTATACCGCGTTCACTAGTGCGTAACGCACTGTCGCGTCTTACCGACTAGTTTCACTCTACCTAAACTGTTCTTGTGTTGAGCCGTAAGGCTCACATTGTATCTTTCGATCGATAACTTCGGAGAATAATGATGAGAATAGGTAAAACCTTACTGTTATGTTTAGCCCTCTGTCTGGGAGCTGTCAGCATTCAAGCTCAGCCGATTAATATTAATCAAGCTAACGTTGAAGAGATTGCTGAAAATCTTCAGCAGGTCGGTATGGTGAAGGCGCAGGCTATTGTTGACTACCGTGATGAGCATGGTGAATATCATGATATAGATCAGTTGTTGCAGGTGCGCGGTATTGGTATTTCGACATTAGAGCTGAATAAAGATTTGATCGTGGTAGAGACGATTACCGAGTAATTAAGCTAGATAATTCAGGCGATTAAGTAGCAGGGTTTAACTCTAAATCCTGCTATTTTTAAGGGATTCATATATAGTTAATAAGCTGATTCTTATTACTATGCCTCTGAGTCTAATAGCCATGAAAAAAGTTCGTAAAGCGGTCTTTCCAGTAGCAGGGTTGGGTACGCGTTTTTTACCCGCGACCAAAGCCAACCCGAAAGAAATGCTCCCCATTGTTGATAAGCCCTTAATTCAATATGCGGCGGAAGAGGCAGTGAATGCTGGTATTGATACCTTAATTTTTATCATTGGCCGTAACAAACGTGCAATTCCTGATCACTTCGATAAAGCGTATGAGCTTGAGTCTGAATTAGAAGCCAGTGGTAAGTTAGACCGGCTAGCTGAAGTACAGCATATTCTGCCGCCAGAAATTTCATGTATTTATATTCGCCAATCTGAAGCCTTGGGTCTGGGGCATGCTGTTTTGTGTAGTAAGTCAGTAGTTGGTGATGAGCCCTTTGCTATTATTCTTGCGGATGACCTTATTGATGGTGGTGATAAGAGTTGTTTGCGGCAGATGGTTGAGGTGTATGAAAAAGAGCAGAGTGGTGTTATTGGGGTGCAAAAAGTGCCTTTAGAGGATGTAAAAAATTATGGCGTTGTTGCAGGTCAAAATACAAAAGACCGCTTATGGAAACTATCTGGGTTGGTGGAAAAACCAAAACCAGAAGATGCTCCCTCTAATGTAGCTGTGGTGGGGCGTTATATTTTAGAAAGCTCGATTTTTGAGATGTTGGAAGAAACCCAGCCAGGTTCAGGTGGTGAGATTCAACTAACTGATGCGATTGCGAAACAACTACAACAGGAATCGGTTTATGCCTATGAATTTGAAGGACGGCGTTATGACTGTGGTAGTAAATTAGGATATCTACAGGCCACTTTAGAATACGGTTTAAAGCACCCCGAAGTGGGAGCTGCATTTAAAGCTTATCTAAAAAAAATGGATTGTTTCAAATAAGCTGAGTTCGATCACTTTACGTAAGCCATCTTTTTTAGCGGTGCTTACTGAGCTAGTTTATCGGGCGACACGGTATTACTGTGTTGAGGCTGGGCTAGGTATTGAATGGGCCATTCAAAAAAACCATCTTGTCACACGAGGACTGCTTGGGAGTGGATTTTAAAAATGCCAAATTGATCACTAACTGAGGTTAAGGTTTATTTGGCTTTTCTTGCACGCTCGATAGTCACGGATTCATATGCAAGTTGTGTTGCGACTTCATACCCAGGGTTTATCGCTTGGATCCACTCTTCTTTATGGTGCTTATAGTTTTTCTTCTCAACCAATAGTTTGCGTTTAATAAAGGGCGATCCTTCGTGCAGACAGCTTTTCCATAGTTTCTTCGTTGGGCTAAAGTCTAAAAATACTTGCTTAGATTTTTTGAAGGATGAAAAAATCAACTTTAGGCTAGTGATCAATTTTAAAATTGGTTTATCACTTAAATGATGCGCAACAATCTTTTCTACTGTGAATTTGCAGCCTAATTTTTTTCCACGATTTAAAAACCACTGAGCTAGCTTCATTTCTCCATATTTGACGATATCTGAGTGATCAGTGTAAATTTCATATTGATGAAAGAATGATTGAATTTCTTGGAATGCAGTATTTCTGATATAGAAGAAATAGGTTTGCAAATGATAAGTATGTTGCCAGCTATCAGTCATACCCCAAATGTCGAATAGTTCATGGCCTGCTACGGCTATCTTTAAGCTATTAAAGGGACCGTAGACACTATCATTGGCAAAAAATATCCCATCATAGTCGGATTCTTGAGGGTTCTCACGAGCTAAGGCATGCTTGTATGAACCAAAGTCAAAGCCAATATTTTCACGGATAACAATCTCAGTGTTGCTCGCTCTCAAGGCTTCGTATGTTAGCTGGGATAGTTTTGGTCCGGTCCAAACAAATATGGTCTTAGTGAT
>Ga0233395_1000304_pt1 | contig 25955 bp, 26 predicted proteins | sample 27DmetaG_FD_186029 | JGI IMG/M metagenome (GOLD analysis project Ga0233395, IMG submission 186029) | Seawater microbial communities from Monterey Bay, California, United States - 27D | ecosystem: Environmental > Aquatic > Marine > Coastal | place: USA: California | collected 2016-10-12 | reverse complement strand
CTAAGCCAGGATGAATATCTTCAATCACTTTTTGTAGCTTAGGGCCAACATAAAGTCGATTTTTTATTTCGCGGTCTTGCCCTGGGGCAACTTGGATGAACTCAGAGCGCGCACCAATAATAAAATCAGTCCCCACTTCTTTTTTCGCAACCTGTGAGTAAACCACATTGCTCTCTAAATCTTCCGCCAACCAAGCGCTAAAGAAGTAATGTTGCAGCATGGCAATCCAGCCACCATTGACTGTTTTACCTAAAGTCTCTTCCTGCATATCGTCAAAAGATAGCTTTTGATATTTGTCATCAAAGTAGGCAGCACCAGTGTAGGTTGGCAGCTTAAAAAAGCCCATGTCTTGGCTCGCATAGCTATGACGAATTTGGCGATACTGTACCGCTGACCACACACTATTACCTTGGTTCTCAATGGTGTAATCCACGTTGATCAAATAACTGCCGCGAGTAAAACGATAATTCTTTGTTACGACAACATCGTTTTCACTACGCCAAGTAAATGGAATGACCAGTTCATCTACGCCATCTACCATCTCATACTTTAGTTTACCTGCCTGAAAAACAGCCATTGGGCTTGGTGCTAATTTTGAAACATCATTATTTGCACGCTTTGCATGAACGAAAAATGATTGCGGAATATAAGTCTTTTTACGGTCATCTAACAAAATCATAGGCTGACTGTCTTGATCCAGACTAACCGGATAGTCCAATAGCTCTAAGTGGTGAATATCAGCACCGCGCAGATCAATTTCCATCTGGTAAACATCTGTCTGCACTATTACACGTGGTGTAGCAGCGACTGATTTTGCTATCGACTTAGCTGGCACATAGGCCTCTGATTGGCCTTGCTCTATAGGTGCTGGAACCCCAAAGTTTTGGTACAGCTCAGACTGCCCAGCGACTGGGTTATTCATTTGTGCTGTTTCAGTTACACCAGGGGATTGTGTTATCTCATTCTCTTGCTGCCAGCTGGTCCAAATTAAATAGAGCACTAAGGCGAGAGCGGTATAGAGTAAGAAGCGTTGATTTTCCATTATTTCTGCTTTGTCTTATTGTCTGGAACTGGGTCAAAACCACCCGCATGAAATGGATGACATTTTGAGAGTCTTATTACGGTCAGGACTATACCCTTTATGAAGCCATGTTGCCGCATTGCGTCGATCGCATATTCAGAACAGGTAGGGGAAAAACGACAACTAGGCCCCAATAGAGGACTAATTGCTAATTGATATCCACGAATAATTTTAATGGCTACTTTTTCTAGCATGCTGGCTAAGTTTGTCCCAAAGCTTTTTCAAACTGCTGCTGAGCTGAGGATTGAGTGTAGCACCACAACTGCGTTTGCATATTACGGCAATATCGATGGCTGGCAAATCATGTTGATGTAAGCGAAAGCTTTCACGAACCTGACGTTTAATGCGACTGCGTTGACTGGCTTTCGCGACATTCTTCTTACTGACGATAACGCCAAGTCGTGGATGGCCAAGCTTATTAGGTGTCGCTAATAGCGTGTAGAGGGAATCTGCACGCTTAATAGGATCAGTAAATACTCGCTGATAATCGCTCGATTCGTTAAGACGAAGACGGCGGGGAAAGCCTAAAGAACGATTTTTGTCTAGCAATGGCTATGGACAGAGACGAGCTCTACCCTTGGCACGACGTGCGCGAATCACTGCGCGACCACCACGAGTCTTCATGCGTGCACGAAAACCATGGGTACGTGCGCGACGCAAATTACTTGGATTAAAGGTCTGTTTCATCTGAATATGTCCGGTAACTTAATCATTAGCCCGCAAAAGGGCCGCAAACCTTAATTCTACTACCCGATTTTGTCAATCTTTAATGCGTGAAAGATGTTGTAATATTACCGAATAAAACGAACACTACGCATTGTGAACACGACGCCCTAACCTATGACGAACATCGTTTGGCCAAAATGCCTACAGGCCTTAGAACTAGACCTTACAGAGCAGCTATTAAATACCTGGATTCGGCCACTTCAAGTAGTGGAGGATGAGCAGCAAATAGAGCTATTTGCGCCCAATCGTTTTGTGCTGGATCGAGTCAAAGACCATTATTTCCCACGTATTCAGGAAGTTTTAGAGCTACATTCAACCGCCGCTGGTCGTAAACAGTTACTAATTAACGTTGGTACCTCTACCAGTACTAACGCGCCATCTGCCGCCATTGTCGCAACACCAACTATCAGCGTCAGCCCAACCACTAGCCAGGTTTTTTCCAGCAATCTTAATTCAACATCAACGTTTGATAGCTTTGTTGAGGGTAAATCCAATCAATTAGCTAAGGCCGCTGCCATGCAGGTGGCAGATAATTCTGGTATTGCATACAACCCTTTGCTCATCTATGGCGGTGTCGGCCTTGGAAAAACGCATTTAATGCACGCGGTTGGTAATCAAATCCTTAAGCATAAACCTAACGCACACGTAGTTTATCTCCATTCAGAGCGCTTTGTGCAGGATATGGTTAAGGCACTACAACACAATGCAATCGATAATTTTAAACGCCATTACCGTTCTGTTGACGCTTTATTAATCGATGATATTCAATTTTTTGCGGGCAAAGAACGTTCACAGGAAGAATTTTTTCATACTTTTAACGCCCTACTAGAAGATCAGCGACAAATTATTATTACCTGTGACCGCTACCCTAAAGAGGTTGAAGGACTGGAGGAGCGGCTAAAGTCTCGTTTTGGTTGGGGTTTAACCCAAGCCATTGAACCACCTGAATTAGAGACTCGTGTAGCCATTATGCAAAGTAAGGCAGAAGCTGCTGGCATAGAATTACCCAGCGATGTCGCATTCTTCGTCGCAAAGAAGATTCGTTCAAATATCCGTGAATTAGAAGGTGCCTTACGTCGACTCATCGCCAACTCTCAATTTACCGGGAAGGCAATTTCAATAGAATTTGCACGAGAAGCATTACATGACCTTATCAGTCTGCAGGAAAAACTAGTCACTATAGAAAATATTCAAAAGACGGTAGCGGAATACTACAAAATCCGCATAGCAGATTTATTATCGGCCCGACGCAGTCGCTCAATTACACGCCCCCGACAGCTGGCGATGGCCTTATCAAAAGAATTAACTAGTCACAGTCTGCCAGAGATTGGAGATGCCTTTGGTGGACGTGATCACACGACCGTTCTTCATGCCTGTAAAAAGACTGTTGAGTTACGTGATGGGGATGCGAAAATAAACGACGATTACGTTAATCTATTACGTATACTTAGCAGCTAGCTGTGGATAAACTGGGGATGAAGTGGGTAAGCTTTATATTCGCTTTTAGTTACACCGACTTATCTTGATTTGTGCTGAGACTATACCCTGATATACACAGCAAAATAACGGTTAAATAATTGATTTTAAACGGAATTATTGAGTTATCCACAAAATAGTGGTGGCTTAATAATAATAACAATACTAATACTCTATAACTATAGATATGAAATTTTCGACTTCCAGAGAAGAATTACTTAAGCCGATACAGCTGATTATTGGAGCTGTTGAACGTCGTCAGACGATGCCTATTCTATCAAATCTACTGCTACGCAATGTCGATGGGAATTTAGTTATCACTGCGACAGATCTAGAATTAGAACTATCTGCTACTTTGGCTGTAGCAGTCGAAGGGGACGATATTACTGTTCCTGGTAGAAAGTTTTTAGATATCTGTAAGTCATTAAGTGAAAGCAATGAGATTAAATTCTCTAGTGTTGGTGAAAAAGCAGAAGTAAGGGCAGGTAAAAGTCGTTTTTCTTTGGCCACCTTACCCGCAAATGATTTTCCATTAGTTGACGCCTTAGAGATTGAAGATTCAGTATTAGTTGCGAAGGAAGATTTGTTGCGATTAATGGAACAGACCTCCTTTGCAATGGCACAGCAGGATGTTCGTTACTATTTGAACGGTCTCTTATTTGAGACTCAAGCTGCAACCTTACGATCCGTTGCAACAGATGGACACCGTTTAGCCTTATCTTCAGTTGAGCTTGCCAGTGAAGGGAATGAGCGACAGGTAATTGTTCCACGGAAAGCAGTAGGTGAGTTAATGCGTATTTTAAATGCGCATAATGACAGCATTGATATTGCACTTTCTGGGAATCACTTATTAGCCAAGATCGGCGACATTCGCTTCTTAACCAAGCTAATTGACGGCAAGTTTCCAGATTATCAGCGTGTGGTCCCACAGAATCACCAATACATTGCAGTAGTAGACCGGGAAGTAGCGAAGGCCTCTTTAATGCGTGCATCGATCTTAAGTAATGAAAAATATCGGGGTATTCGACTGAGTTTTTCTAATAACACTTTAATGATTCAAGCGCATAACCCAGAGCAAGAAGAAGCTCAGGATGAGATTGAAATCGAATATAACGGTCCTGAAATCGAGATTGGTTTCAATGTTAGTTATCTATTGGATGTACTTAATATATTGAATACCAATGATGTGCACTTTTACTTACAGGATTCAAACAACTCTCTATTGATTCAAGCACCGACTACGGATCAAGCTCAGTTTGTTGTTATGCCGATGCGTCTTTAGTTAAGACATGCATCTTAGTCAGATAACACTCCAAAACCTGCGATGCTTTAACGACCTGACACTTGATCTGGAACCTGGAATATCGGTTTTTTACGGTCAAAACGGGGCGGGTAAAACCAGTATTTTAGAAGCAATCGATTTCCTCAGTCGTGGTAAAAGTTTTCGTGGTGCACAATTCAGCGATATGGTGCAGCATGACCAGCAAAAGGTCATGGTTACCGCTCAATTGCAACAGGATGATGGTAGTGCCGATCGCCTAGGCGTATTACGCGATTCAAAAGACACACAGATTAAGTGTAACGGCCAAGTGGTAAAGCGTTGGTCTGAGCTAGCGCAGCGACTACCTGTGTTAGCGATTCATCCAGAATCTTTCCAATTAGTCATGGGTGGTCCTGCAGAACGCCGTAAGTTCTTAGATTGGGGTATGTTCCACGTGGAACCTGAGTACCGAAGACACCTGCAGATCTATAGCAAAGCCTTAGCGCAACGAAATTTATGTTTGAAAGAACAGATGGATGCGAGTCCTTGGAATAGACCGATGGCAGAGAGCGGCGAGCGTATCGATGCCTACCGACGTCATTATTGTGAGGAATTAACCCCGTTAGTGAATTATATCTGTGATGAATTAGCCTTGGGTGCTGAGATCGATCTACAGTACCAAGGGGGGTGGAAGGAAGGTAAACCTTTAGCAGAGCAATTACAGCTAGAGTTACAGCAACAACCACTACCTAATTTTAGCGGTGTTGGGCCACATCGCGCAGAGCTACAGATTTACTGGCAAGGCCGTAAATTTTCTAAAAGTAGCTCTCGTGGGCAACAAAAGATATTAGCTGTCGCTATGCGATTAGCGCAGTCATTGTATTTATATGAGACGCAAGAACGCACAACATTGTATTTAGTGGATGAACTGCCTGCTGAGTTAGATACGCTTCGCTGTGAACGAATCTTGTCGATGTTACAAGAACTAGATAGTCAGACCTTAATCACTACGGTTAGTGCAGAATCTGTTAAATACCCTAGTTTAGATGCCGTTAATTGGTTCCACGTGGAACATCAACAGGTTAAAGCAGTGCTATAATAATGCTTTAGGAGCAGCTGAATAATTATGAGTTACGATTCCAGTAATATCCAAGTCCTTAAAGGTTTAGAGGCGGTACGCAAACGTCCTGGTATGTATATCGGTGATACCGATGACGGTACCGGTTTGCATCATATGGTATTTGAGGTGGTCGATAACTCTATTGACGAAGCGCTCGCCGGCCATTGTTCTACAATTAAAGTAGAAATAGAAACGGATGACTCGGTTACGGTTTCTGATGATGGGCGTGGTATCCCAACGGATCTTCATGAGGAAGAAGGTCGATCAGCAGCCGAAGTCATTATGACGGTATTACATGCCGGTGGTAAGTTTGACGATAATTCCTACAAAGTATCAGGCGGCCTACATGGTGTTGGTATTTCAGTAGTAAATGCTCTATCAGAACAGCTCCTGTTAACAGTCTACCGTATGGGTAAGGTGCATGAGCAGGAATACCGTATGGGAGAGCCACTTCAACCCTTGGCGGTGACAGGGGACACAGAACGCACAGGTACCCTAGTTCGGTTTAAGCCAAGCAAAGAAGTTTTTGGCGATACTAACTTTCATTACGAAATCTTAGCTAAACGGCTACGTGAACTGTCTTTTTTGAATTCCGGTGTATCGATTGAATTAGTTGATCACCGCAGTGGTAAAAAGGATCTATTCGTCTATGAGGGCGGCATTAGCGCCTTTGTAACACACTTAAATAGCAAAAAGACCCCAATACACCCATCAGTTCTATACGTGCGTAAGACGCGCGATGAAGTGGAAGTGGAAGTGGCGATGCAATGGAATGATTCTTACCAAGAAAGCATCTTTTGTTTTACCAATAATATTCCTCAACGCGATGGCGGTACTCACCTAGCGGGTTTTCGTGGTGCTTTAACCCGTAGTCTCAACCAATTTATAGAGAAAGAAGGGTATAACAAGAAGGCCAAGATGGCGTTAACCGGTGACGATACTCGTGAAGGTCTGACCTCTGTGCTCTCAGTTAAGGTACCAGACCCTAAGTTTTCATCACAAACTAAAGACAAGCTGGTTTCATCTGAAGTGAAACCGATTGTAGAGGCCATTGTTGCTGAAATAGTGCAAGAATTCCTGATTGAAAACCCGAGTGAAGCCAAGGTTATCGTTAATAAGATTATCGATTCCGCTAGAGCCCGTGACGCAGCACGCAAGGCCCGTGAGATGACACGCCGCAAAGGCGCCTTAGATATTGCTGGTTTACCGGGTAAATTAGCCGATTGTCAGGAGAAAGATCCTGCTGAGTCTGAATTATTCTTAGTCGAGGGAGACTCTGCTGGAGGCTCTGCTAAACAGGGCCGTGATCGCCGCACTCAGGCTATCTTACCGTTGAAAGGAAAGATCTTAAACGTTGAGAAGGCCCGCTTTGATAAGATGTTGTCATCGGCTGAAGTAGGTACGCTGATTACTGCATTAGGCTGTGGTATTGGTAAAGATGAATTTAATATAGAGAAGCTGCGTTATCACCGCATTATCATCATGACCGATGCGGACGTTGATGGCTCTCACATTCGCACGTTATTACTTACCTTTTTCTATCGCCAAATGCCGGAATTAATTGAGAAAGGCTATATTTATATAGGTCAACCACCTCTGTATAAAGTTAAAAAAGGCAAACAAGAAACCTATGTCAAAGATGAGACTGAATTGAGTCTCTATTTACTACAGCTTGCGATTGAAAATGCAGAGCTACACGTGAATGACAATACACCACCAATTCAGGCGGCGGCACTTGAGACATTAGCAAAAGAATACATGGCAGCCGTGGCGGTGGTGAATCGCTTGTCACAAATGCATGATGCAGGCATCTTAAGCGCAATGCTGAAGCAACCATTGATAGCAGACAATGTAACTGCAGATAGTGCAGATTTGTTTGAAGCATGGTTACCTGATTTACTTGTGGTGATAAATCAACAGCAACCCGCCGGTACACGCTATACCGCTAATTTAGAATGGTCGGGTAGTGAGCCGAAGGTGAGCTTTCAAAAATTAGTACATGGCTTGGCTACAGATGATAGTTACAACCTAGCTTTCTTTAACGGCGCTGATTATAAATTACTGCAATCGATCGCACAGAACACGAATGCCTTAATGGAGACCGGTGCTTACATTAAGCGTGGCGAGAAGAAAAAAGAAGTCAGCCAATTTTCAGAAGTGATGCAGTGGTTGATGGAAGAAGCAAAGAAAGGCCAAAGTATTCAGCGTTATAAAGGACTGGGTGAAATGAATCCTAGCCAATTGTGGGAAACCACTATGGATCCAGAGACACGTTTAATGGTTCAGGTGAAGGTTGAAGATGTGGTTGCTGCAGATGATGTGTTTTCTACATTAATGGGTGATCAGGTTGAGCCTAGACGTGAGTTCATTGAGGCTAATGCCTTAACTGCAACTAACATCGACGTTTAAGCAGGGTATTGTTAAAACCCTGCTACCCAACAGCTTGAGATAAAAACGAGCCGATAACATCATGCAAATAGCTAGCTGGAATGTAAATTCACTACGTGTGCGTCTACCTCAAGTATTAACCTGGTTAGAAGAAAACCCAGTAGACGTACTCGCAATACAAGAAACAAAGACGCAAGACCCAGTATTTCCATTAGAAGAAATTCTTGATGCTGGTTATCGCGTTGTATTCTCCGGACAGAAGACCTACAACGGCGTCGCTATACTGGCAAAACAAAAGCCAGAAGATGTTGTTACTGATATTCCACAACTTGATGACCCCCAGCGGCGCATACTAGCTGCAACAATTTCAGGTGTTCGCATCATCAATCTTTATGTCGTGAATGGTTCTGAAGTAGGTAGTGAGAAATATGCTTATAAATTGGATTGGCTAGAAAAGGTCACTGCCTTTATTGCAGAAGAAAAAAGCCGGCATGAACAAGTGGTTGTGCTAGGTGATTTTAATATTGCCCCAGATGAGCGTGATGTACATGACCCAGAAAAATGGAATGAAAATATAATTCTTTGTAGTCAGCCAGAGCGTTCAGCCCTAGAGAAATTATGTGCGCTTGGGTTCAGTGATACCTTTCGTCAATTTGAGCAAGAAGAGGCTAGTTTTAGTTGGTGGGACTACCGCAGTGGTGGATTTCCTAGGAACCAAGGCTTACGCATTGATTTGATACTCGCCAGTGCAGCATTAAGTGCTGCCTGTAGTTTTAGCCGGATAGATAAGACGCCTCGCGCCTGGGAGCGTCCATCTGACCATGCGCCGGTGATTGCAGAGTTTAAAATATAGTACTTTTTCAAAAGTTTAGCTGAGTAGGATCTTGTTTGTACTAAAGGCATAGTTCAGACTATTAATGGTTCTATCAAGAAATCTTACATTGAGAGGTTCTAGTTATGCGTCATATCATGGTGTTAAATGCTAAGGGCGGTTCAGGTAAAACAACCTTGGCAACTAATTTAGCAAGCTACTTCGCTAGTCAGCAAAATAATGTAGCTTTGGTTGACTACGATCCACAGGCGAGTAGTTTAGCTTGGCTAAATGAACGTTCTTCTGCACGTCCACCAATAACAGGCATTGCTGGCTATCAACGTAATGCAGGCAGAGTGAAGCGTCAAACCGATATCGTCATACTGGATGCGCCCGCCGCTGTACATGGTGCGGAACTGACTACCTTGGTACGAAAAGCAGAGACCATACTGATCCCCGTATTACCATCGCCGATTGATATGCGAGCAGCTAGTAACTTCATTAAAGAAATTAAAAGCTGCGCACCAGTAGCACAAAAAAAAGCTAAGATCGCGTTGATTGCTAATCGTTGCCGTAGCATTACTAATATCAGTGCTGAGCTTGAAGAGTTTCTCAGTAAACAAAAGATACCGTTTCTAACGACGTTACGAGATAGCCAAAATTATGTCCGTGCAGCTGATCGTGGCTTGGGTATCTTTGAGCTAGGTCCAGCAGCAAGTGCAATGGATAGAGAACAATGGCAGCCTATTTTAAAGTGGCTGAAAAGTAAGCGTAGCCAGGTTTAAGCGCTGTTATTATTTAGTAAGTTATAAAGAGAAATTTATGAAGTGTGGCTATTCCCTGTTAGTTGTAGTGTTGTGTCTACAGGTAGTATTTGCTAATGATCGTGATATATTTTTATTGAAACCAGTAGTAACAAAATTGTATATGCCAGCCACATCAAAAGCTGAAAAATCTCAAGTAACACACGTCATCGTAGAAAAAGCGGCGCGTAAACTTTTTTTAATGGGTGGGTCTACCACCTTACGAGAATACCGGATTGCTTTAGGTAAAAACCCGCTGGGGCAGAAACAGCAAGAAGGTGACTCTAGAACTCCAGAAGGTGACTATATTTTGGATTGGCGAAACCCAGCTAGCCGGTTCTTTCGTTCACTGCATGTCTCTTACCCAACTCCAGAACAGTTGCGTACAGCAAAGCGCTCAGGTATTGATCCAGGAGGTGAAATTATGATTCACGGCCAACCTAGTAGTTGGGTGGAGCGAATTCATTTAGGTTTTGATCAGTTTGACTGGACCGATGGTTGCATTGCTGTTGAGAACCAAGACATGTTAGAAATTTGGTCGATGGTTGCCGATGGTACTCCGATCACAATTAAGCCCTAATTTATTTCTGTGTGCCGCTCACGAGTGCTTAACCATAGAGCTAATAAAATGGCAGGTAAGCCTAGCCCTGCAGAATAAATAAAGAACATTAAATAACCCATCGCATCAACTACCTCGCCAGCAAACCCACCTATAAATTTAGCCGGCAATAACATCACTGAGCTAAGTAGTGCATATTGTGTAGCGGTGTAGAGACGGTTGGTTAGTCCAGATAAGTAGGCGATGAACACAGTGCCAGCAATACCCCCACTGATATTATCGGCAGTAATGACACTGGCTAATAACATGGTGCTGGGAGCCTTGGTCGCTAGTACAGCAAATACCAGATTAGTGATCACAACCAATATGCTGGAAACAATCAACATAGGTAAAATCTTGAAGCGTGTGACTAACAGGCCGCCAAGCAAGGCGCCAAAAATAGTCATGCCCACACCAAAAGTTTTTGAGACTAAGCCAACCTGTAATTCGGTATAACCCATATCGGCATAAAAAGGCCCTGTCATCACACCCATGGTGATATCACTTAGGCGGAAACAACCGATGAAAATTAACAGTACTAGACCAAACCAGCCGTTACGATAAAAGAAATCAGCAAAGGGCTGTGCTACTGCAATACGTAACCACTGGGCACAACGTCGAATCCGTCCGACGGTAGCACTAGTACGATCACTGATATTAGCTTGTTCTGGTTCACTCACTAGTAAAGTAGTGACTACACCAATTAACATAAAGCCTGCCATCATTTGATAGGCGATAGACCAGCCATAGAAATAGGCCAATGAAAAAGCACCACCACCAGCCAAGATCATGCCCAGGCGATAACCGAGTTGATAACTGGCCGCCATTGCGGCCTGTTCTTCTACTGGAGCAGATTCAATACGCCAGGCGTCCAAAGCAATATCTTGTGTTGCAGAGGAAAAGGCAACAACCAAAGCCAACAGAATTAATTGCTCTAGGTGTTGTTGAGGATCAACACTACCCATAGCAAAGAGGCTGAGTAAAACACCACATTGTGCCAACAACAACCAACTCCGGCGCTGACCAAATAATCTTGCCAGTAGGGGTAGCCTTAAATGATCGACCAACGGTGCCCAGAGGAACTTAAGACCATAAAATAAAGCGACCCAAGAAATGAAGCCAATAGTCGTGCGATCAATACCTTCTTTACGCAACCAAAAAGACAGCGTACCAAAGACTAGTAATAGTGGTAGACCAGCAGAAAAGCCAAGAGCTAACATGGCTAGGATGCGTTTTTGCCAGTAGACCTTAAAAGTTGAAATTAATGTATTCATCTAATTATTTAACCGATAGCTAATGATAAGTGGTGCATGATCTGAAAAGCGTTGATCTTTGTAGATCTCTGCATCACTCGCAAGGCCACTGAATTCTGCTGAAGCAATATGGTAGTCAATACGCCAGCCGACATTATTAGCCCACGATTGGCCACGATTAGACCACCAAGTATATTGATCGGCTTGATCATTAATTTCTCGGAAAACGTCGATATAACCTTGCTGATTAAATAGCTCATCCAGCCAAGCTCGTTCTTCAGGTAAAAAGCCAGAATTTTTGCGATTACCACGCCAATTCTTAAGGTCTATTTCTTTGTGTGCAATATTCCAGTCACCACAAATAATATATGGCTTCTTACGCCGTTTTAAATTTTTGAGATGCGGCATAAAGATATCCATAAAACGAAACTTAGCCGCTTGGCGTTCATCACTGGATGAGCCTGAAGGCGCATACAAAGAAACGACAGCAAAGCGTTCAAACTGTAGTTCTAAGTAGCGACCTTCATTATCAAATTCTTCCACACCTAGTTTAGGTATCACCTTAAGTGGCTTTTCTCGACTGTATACGGCAACACCGCTATAGCCTTTTTTGATCGCATCAACGTAATAACAATAATAGCCTTCAGGTTGATATTGAGGGTCATCTCGTAGCTGATCAAATTGAGCCTTGGTCTCTTGAATACAAACGACGTCGGCATTTTGTGCTGCCAGCCACTGAAAAAAACCTTTTCTTGCTGCAGCTCGAATACCATTGGCATTAAGTGAAATTATTTTTATTTTTTTAGGCACGGCGCTAGCTTCTATATAGGAGAATGTAAGGAAATTCGTTTAAACTATGTGTTTATTTTAACATGCACCCTAATAACTATCATCACAGTATAGGCACTATGGAAACCTCAAAATTCGTTGAATTCGCTATGCATAGCGAGGCATTACAATTTGGACAATTCACTCTCAAGTCAGGGCGCATCAGTCCGTACTTTTTCAATGCAGGTAAATTTAATACGGGTGAACACTTAGCTGTATTAGGCGAATTTTATGCACAACGCTTGATTGATTTAGGTATCGACTTCGATATGTTATTTGGCCCTGCTTATAAGGGAATACCACTAGCAACTGCAATTTCAGTTTCTCTACATCAGCAGCATCAGCGCTCTGTAGCGGTCGCCTTTAATCGCAAGGAGGCAAAGACACATGGTGAGGCCGGTCTTTTAATTGGTGCCCCCTTAGCAGGTAAAATAGTGATCACCGATGATGTGATTACAGCGGGTACTGCTATCCGTGAGAGTTTTGACATCATTAAGGATTCCGATGCTGAAGTGGTTGCTGTAATCGTCGCTTTAGACCGTCAGGAAAAAGGTCCAAATGGCGCCAGTGCTATTCAAGAAATAGAACAGCAGTTTCAGATTCCAGTGTTGGCAATTGCCGGATTAAACGACCTGCTTAGTTACGTGCAGACGAACATGGCAGAACAACAGCAGGCATTGACAGAATACCGTAATCAATACGGGGTTTAATATCACTTAAACGCTATCAAATAGGCGTTTCGCTGCGGTATTAACTGTCTTTTTTAGCCAGAATAGTTGGCAGGGGGAACAAGCCTATGCCACAACTGAAAGCAACACTTGCGTGCCCGTACTGTCATCATCGTCAAGAACTTATGATGCCAACTGATGCCTGCCTGTTTTTTTGGCCCTGTGAACGTTGCGAACAAATGATCAAGCCATTACCAGGTGACTGCTGTGTATTTTGCTCTTACAGTGATCAAAAATGTCCACCTGAACAGTGATGTAGTCGTTAGCGCTGGATCAGTGTGCCAATACCAGCAGCCGTTAACAGTTCCAGTAATACGGCGTGTTCTATGCGGCCATCGATAATATGGGCGCTATGCACTCCCGAGCTAAGCGCATCGAGGGCGCAGCGTACCTTGGGTAGCATGCCACCATAAATGACTTTTTCTGTGATCAAGTCTTCGACTGCATCTGGGGATAGACCAGTCAGTAAGGAATCACCATCCATCACACCAGCGGTATTGGTTAACAAGATTAGTTTTTCACTTTCCATCACTGCAGCAATACTGGCAGCGACAGAATCAGCATTAATATTATAGGTTTCACCTTTAGAGCCAACACCAATAGGTGCAATAACTGGAATGATGTCGCTACGTAAAAAGGTATGTAAGACATTTGGGTTAATGCCGGTCACCTTGCCTACATGACCTAGGTCAATAATCTCTGAGGCATTTACTTCTGGTGTATCGCTAGTAACTTTGAGTTGTTTGGCAGAGATCAAATTAGCATCTTTGCCTGAAAGCCCAACAGCCTGTCCACCGTGCTGATTGATCAGATGCACAATTTCTTTATTTACCTGCCCACCCAAAACCATTTCAACCACATCCATGGTTTCTTGGTCAGTCACACGCATACCATCGATAAACTTAGATTCTTTACCGAGTTTCTGTAGGACGGTCCCAATTTGTGGGCCGCCACCATGCACGATAACAGGCTGCATACCGACCTGTTTTAGCAAGACAATATCATTCGCAAAACTTTGTTTGAGACGCTCTTCAGTCATTGCGTTGCCACCATACTTGATGACAATGGTTTTACCAGCAAAGCGCTGGATATAAGGCAGGGCCTCGCTTAAGACTTTGGCACTATTGATAGCTTGAGTTGAATCCACAATTAAAAAGGCAATGTAAGTGAAGGATCGGTAGCGAGTAATTGTTTCTTAAAGTCTCGCTGTAATTGCACTAGTTTATCGCTATTTACCGCTTCAAAGCGAATAACAATTGCTGGCGTTGTATTAGAGGCCCGTACTAGGCCCCAACCATAATCAAAATCAGCACGGACACCATCAATCGTGGTGAGCTGAGCGCCTTCAAAGGTAGCCTCAGCAACAAATTTCTCAACAAAGCGATGCTGTGCACCATCCTCTTCTAATTTAAGTGTAATCTCAGGTGTGCTGACATCATTCGGCAATAATGCAAAACGTTGTGCGGCGGTTAAACCTTGGGCAGCAAGGATCTCTAACATGCGTGCTGCAGAATAGAGGCCATCGTCAAAGCCAAACCAACGTTCCTTGAAAAAGATATGACCACTCATTTCGCCAGCTAATAAGGCGCCGGTTTGTTTCATCTTGTTCTTAATAAAGGAGTGACCAGTCTTCCACATGGTGGCCTTGCCGCCAGCCTGTTCAATATGACGTGCTAGGTTGCGAGATGACTTCACATCAAAAATAATCTCAGCACCCGGATTGCGCCCTAAGACATCCTCGGCATACAGCATCATCTGACGATCGGCATATAGGACCTCACCAGTTTCATCGACAATGCCAACACGGTCACCATCGCCATCAAAGGCTAGGCCCAGATCAAGCTGCTTTTTACAGACAGTATTAATAAGGTCTTGTAGATTATCGAGTTCACTAGGATTTGGATGATGATTTGGGAAGGTTCCATCGACATCACAATACAGGGGGGTTATCTCACAACCCAGCTGCGCGAACAGTTGTAAGGCTGCTGGCCCTGCCACCCCATTACCACAATCAATAGCGATTTTAAGCGGGCGTTGTAGCTTAATGTCTCGGCTAATAACAGAAACATAGTCATCAACAATATCGATTTTTTCTAAGGTGCCGTTACCGGTAGAAAAATCATTGGCTTGAATACAATTGAAAATCTCTTGGATTAAATCGCCAAAGAGGGTCTTTTCTGCCATGACCATTTTGATCCCGTTGTACTCGGGTGGGTTATGGCTGCCAGTGACGATTAAGCCAGAGCCAGTCTTCAGTGCATGGGTAGCATAGTAAAGTACCGGCGTTGGTACTTCACCAACATCAATCACATCGGTACCACCAGCGCGTAAGCCGGCGATCAGTTGGTCGGCTAAGTCCTGACTACTGAGTCGGCCATCACGACCTACAACTACCTGCTGACATTTTGGATATAGGGTGGCTAATGCACGCCCAATTAAAAATACTACATCAGGCCTAAGGTCTGTTGTGACGACACCACGAATATCATAGGCACGAAAGATATTGGCATTTATATCGATGCCGGAGGGGCTAGAAGTCATAGCTTATTTCTTACCGCTATGACCAAAGCCACCGGTACCACGTTCGCTGGCGACAAACTCATCAACCAGATCAAACTCTGGCTGAATCACTGGAAGGATTACCATCTGTGCAATGCGATCACCCGGCTCAATAGTAAAATCTTCCTGACCCCGATTCCACATAGAGACCATTAAGGGGCCTTGGTAGTCGGAATCAATCAGGCCAACAAGGTTACCGAGTACGATGCCATGCTTATGCCCCAGGCCAGAACGTGGGAGTAGTACGGCAGCCAGTGTTGGGTCTTGAATATAGATTGATATACCTGTTTGGATTAGTTCACAGTCCCCTGGTTTCAAACATAGGGCTTGATCTAAGCAGGCACGTAAATCCATGCCCGCCGAACCTTCAGTGGCGTAGCTAGGTAACGGGTATTCTGAACCAATACGAGGATCTAAAACTTTAAGTTGAATGCGACTTTTTGAGGTAACGGACATTGGAGTTTTCTTTGCGGTTAAGTAACTGTTGATGAATGGCGTCTAATATTTTTGGTGCTAGAGTGGTCTTACGCATACGCGTAATACTTTCTTGGCTATCTGCAGTCAATATTTCAACCGCATTATAATCACTACTAAATCCCTGCTCACTGCTGCCAACTTGATTGGCAATAATCATATCCAGCTTTTTACGTACTAACTTATCGCGTGCATATTCAATGGTATGTTCAGTCTCAGCGGCAAAGCCGACACAAAAAAGCTTTGGCTGTGCTTGTTTAACATCACGTAAGATATCTTCAGTAGGTTCTAACTCTAAGCTTAGGTGTTCACTATGCTTTTTAATTTTTTCAGCTGCGATATTAGCCACGCGATAATCGGCAACTGCAGCACAGGCGATAAAGAGATCACAATCATCAAGCTGTTGAAAAACGGCTAGATGCATTTCAGCAGCAGTCTCAACATGGATAACATGAATGCGCGGACTACATATTTGTTCTGTTGGCCCAGCGACTAGTGTAACGCGTGCACCTGCAGCTAGTGCAGCCTCAGCTAGGGCAAAGCCCATTTTACCTGAAGAGCGATTGCCGATATAACGCACTGGGTCGATTGCTTCATGTGTCGGGCCAGCAGTAATTACAATATGTTGGTCAGCAAAGGCTGTGTTTTCAAATCTACTTAGCACTAACTGCAATAGCTCAGAAACTTCTAGCATGCGGCCGGGACCCACTTCGCCACAGGCCTGTGCACCATCTGCTGGACCCCAAATCAAAAAGCCTCTGCTACGTAAACTATTGATATTCTCCTGCGTCGCAGCATTGGACCACATTTGTTGATTCATCGCTGGTGCGATAGCAACCTGCCCTTCATGTGCTAAGCACATGGCATACAGCAGCTCATCGGCCTCACCATGGATGAGCTTGGCTATGCTATTTGCACTGGCCGGTGCAATAACAATCAGATCTGCCCATCGTGCCAAGGTAATGTGATCCATACCAGCTTGATCAAATAAACCATTGTCTGTGATTGCTACAGGATTACCACTAAGTGCTTGAAAGGTTTTTGCAGCAACAAAGCTGGTAGCACTAGCGGTCATGACGACACGCACCTGTGCGCCTTCCGCTTGTACTTCGCGAACGAGCTGGGCAGTCTTATAGGCGGCAATCCCGCCAGTGACTGCAATGACGATTTGTTTATTTCGTAATGTCATAGTGCAACAGTATACCTGAAAGCCTGTTCCTGCTTAAAAGCATTATTAAATTTGGAGCATAATTTAAAGACATGTTAATCGAGGATTTCCCACAACAGCTGCGCCCACGTGAAAAACTACTGCAACGTGGTGCAGCGAGTCTTTCTGACGCAGAACTGCTGGCCGTAATATTGCGTAATGGCCGACGTGATTGCTCAGCAGTTGAGTTAGCTCAACTATTACTTAATCAGTTTGGGGGTCTGCAAAAGATTTTGCATGCTGACTGGGCTGACCTACAACAGGTTGTTGGGATTGGTATGGCCAAATATTCACAGATTGCAGTAATCGCAGTAATTGCAGAACGTGCGATGGAAAGTTGTATAGCAATGGAGCCACTACTAGATAATCCAGCCTCTGTAATGACTACTTGGCAACAAAGCTACGACATAAACAACATGAGGTATTTGCCTGTATCTTGCTTGATGTGCGCTTGAATTTATTGCACTACGAGGAATTATTTCGTGGCAGCCTTAGTGGTACCAGTGTCTATCCACGAGAGGTTGTTAAATTGGTATTAAAAATGAATGCCTCAGCGATTATTTTTGCGCATAACCATCCTTCGGGTAATACCAAACCAAGCAATGCCGATAAGCAGATTACCGAACGATTACAACAAGCTTTAGGCTTGATTGATGTCACTGTGATAGATCATATCATTGTGGGGGAAGACACCTATTCTATGGCAGAGCATGGACTACTTTGAAAAATCAGCTGTTATAAATATTGCTGTAAGGCAGTAATTAACCGATCAATATCTACCTTAGAATGCTCACTGCTTAAGGTAATGCGCAACCGTGCGCTATTGGCTGGAACAGTTGGCGGTCTAATTGGTAAAACTAAAATACCCTCTGCTGCTAGTTGCTGGCTAAGGCGTATTACCGTGTCATTATCACCCAAGACTATCGATTGAATAGCGCTGATAGAGTCTAAACTGGGCTGCTGTAAGCGCTTAATCTGTTCCCGATAATAAGCGATATTATCTTGTAAACGCCCTCTTCGTGTTGGTTCGTTTTGAATAATGTCTAAACTTTTTGCGCAGGCAGCAATTAAGGCTGCAGGTGCTGCTGTGGTATAAATTAGGCTACGTGCTTTTTGCATGATGTACTCAAGCAGGTCGTGCTTGCCGGCAACAAAGGCACCGCTACTACCAAAGGCCTTACCAAAAGTACCGATTAAAAGATCGATATCTTCCGGGTTTACTTGGAGCTGTTCTGCACTACCTATTCCCTTTTCACCGAGCACACCAAGGCCGTGGGCATCATCGATCAGGAGTAAGGCATGATGTTCTTTTTTTAATGCGATTAACTCGGCTAATGGCGCGATACTGCCTTCCATACTAAATATACCATCGCTCAAAATAAGTTTGTTGGTGGCGTCAGTTTTTTGTAATAGCCGCTCTAAGCCCTGATGATCACGGTGGTGATAACGTTGATGTTTGGCGTCACTCAGCTTGGCTGCATCGATTAACGATGCGTGGTTTAAGCGATCACTGAAGACAGCACTGTGACGCGAACTCAAGGCGCTAACTACACCAAGATTGGCAAGGTAGCCGGAAGAAAATAGTAATACGCGTTCAACGCCTAAGAAATACGCTAACTCTTTTTCAAAGGAGGCATGTTGCGTGCTGTAGCCACTGATCATCTGTGAGGCACCGCTGCCGACACCATGCTGCTGTAAGGCATCAACGGCAGCAGTGACTACGCGCGGGTCATTAGCCAGCCCTAAATAGTCATTACTACAAAACGATAAATAGTCGCTATCGTCTAGCGTGACCTGCACACCCTGTGGGCCATTTAAAGTTCGGCGCGTGCGTAGGCTCTGACTTTCGTCTAATTGTTTAAGTTGAGCATGGATTTCCTCAAGCTTCACGAGGCATCTGCCGACAGCTTAATGGCCGCCCGCACCCTCTATGCTAATACCTAAACGTTCAAGTAAACGCATGTCTTGTTGATAACTTGGGTTTGAGGTGGTGAGTAATTTTTCACCATAGAAAATTGAATTGGCACCAGCGAAGAAACAGAGCGCCTGTAAAGATTCATCCATGTCTTCACGACCCGCCGACAAGCGAACATAGGTGCTTGGCATAATGATACGTGCAGTGGCAATCGTGCGTACAAATTCAAATGGGTCTAGCTCATCGGTACCAAATAGAGGTGTACCTTCAACTTGTACTAAGAGGTTAATGGGTACTGACTCTGGTACGGGATCCATGTTTGCGAGTTGTATCAATAAACCGACACGTTGTTCACGGCTTTCGCCTAAACCCAAGATACCACCTGAACAAACATTGATACCTGCTTGGCGTACATGCTCTAGGGTGTCGATACGATCTTGGTAGTCGCGTGTGGTGATGATCTCACCATAAAACTCAGGTGAGGTGTCAAGATTGTGGTTGTAATAATCTAAGCCAACGCTAGCTAGTCGCTTTGACTGCGCGTCACTTAACATGCCGAGAGTGACACAGGTCTCTAGTTTTTCTTCTTGCACAACCTTAATCATCTCGATCACACTTTCGAGATTTTTGTCAGTTGGGTTGCGCCAAGCAGCACCCATACAAAAACGTGTAGCACCTAATTCTTTGGCTGCTTTTGCTGCTTCTCTTACCTCTTCTACGGGCAGTAACTTCTCACGCTCCAATCCGGTGTCATAGCGTGCGCTCTGTGGGCAATATGCACAATCTTCAGGGCAGGCGCCTGTCTTGATCGAGAGCAGCGTGCTAGCTTGGATTGTATTCGCATTATGGTGAATGCGATGCACGCTCTGGGCCTCGAACAATAAATCATTGAACGGGCGAGAGTAAATTTCAAGAGCGGATTTTAAATCCCAAGTATTCTTTGCAGTCATAGAGGTACGGTCGTTAGGTGAAAAACAGGCGCGTTGCGATTCAAGTCGCATGGAGTATTGAGTCTAGCGTGCGCCCGGTGCTTGTCAAATTCTAATGTGGAAAATAACGGATAAGAAATCAGTGATCATGGGCTTGGCAGCATTCCAAGACTTCTTATTTCCTCAGCGTTGCTTAGTCTGTAGTTGTATGGCTTACGATGGTATTCAGTTGTGTGCCGATTGTCTCAGACTAATGCCGCGTTGTGCTAAGTGCTGCAGGCGCTGTGGCTTGCCTTTAACTAGTGCAGAAACGGCAGTTAGCTGTGGCTACTGTCTGCAGCATGCACCAGCTTTTGATGGTTTGTTTGCAGCGTATTGGTACGAGGGTGTCCCTGCAAGCTTATAACGGCCTTGAAATATTCAGCAGAATTGCACTATATTCCGACATTAATGCGGTTATTCGATGCATGTTTGCCGAAGATAGACGAAAATAGCGTTTTTATCCCCGTGCCTTGTCATGCCGCACGTATCCGCCAACGAGGCTTTAATCCTAATCATGAGTATTTACGTGCATTAGCGCGACGGTACCCGATCCACTGTGATTATGGGCTTCTTCGCCGTTGCCGGAATACACAAAAGCAGGTGACACTGAATCATCGTGAACGCCAATCCAACGTGCTTGATGCCTTTGTTCTGAATCACCCCTGTGACTATCAGGTAGTGAATTTATTCGATGATGTCGTTACTAGTGCCGCGACCGTACAAGAGATTAGTCGTTATTTGAAAGCTGCTGGCGTACAGCAGGTATGGGTTTGGTCTTTAGCTCGGACTAAACTGGCAACCAGTCGCTCATAAGAATGCCAAGAAAAACACATAAGCCGACGTAATGATTATTCTGAAAGGCGAGTAAGCAGGCCTGTGGCTCATATTCTGCGATTAGATATTGCTGATAGAAAAACAAGCAAGTAACAAGAATCAGTGAAATAAAGTACCAGTAGCGTAGATCTAGCTGTAAACCCACCGCAACTAAGCTGAGTAGTGTCAGTGCTTGCAATAGTGCGATGATCAGCCGATCAGCCGATCCAAACAAGATTGCGCTTGATCGTACGCCAATCTTAATATCATCTTCACGATCCATAATCGCATAGATCGTGTCATAAGCGGTGGTCCAGAGGACGGTGGCAAGAAATAAAAGCCAGGCCCAGCTAGGTGGAAAAGTATTGCTAACAGCAGCCACCGCCATCGGAATCGCCCAGGCAAAAGCCAGGCCTAGATGAACCTGTGGTAGAAAATGATAACGCTTCATGAATGGATAACTGGCAGCTAAAGCCAAAGCAACCCAAGCCATTTGTATAGTTAAATCGTTTAATACCAGTAAGGCTAAGGCAAACGCAACTAGGCTGAGCACGGTGAATACAGCCAATGCTTCTTTTGCACTGATGCGGCCGCTGGCGATCGGTCGCTGCATGGTACGTGCAACCTTTGGGTCAATTTTGCGATCAGCAAAATCATTGATCGCACAGCCTGCAGAGCGCATCAAAACCACACCAATGATAAAGACCAGACTAACATCTAGTGCAGGTAGACCATCAGCTGCAAGGAATAATGCCCATAAGGTTGGCCATAGCAATAAATAAATGCCAATGGGTTTATCTAGCCGAATTAACTCAGCATAGAGATTAAGTTTTATCTGGTAGTGTTTCTTCACTTATACTTTAGCCTATTATTTTTTAAATGCTGACATACCAATATTTCAGCTCACCGACTTTCAAGAATATTAACACTGGATGCATTATGACTATTAGGGCTTTTCAAACACATCAACCACAAATAGACGAAACCGCCTATGTCGATGAGACCGCCTTGGTAATTGGGCAAGTCAGTATCGCTAAGGATAGCTCAGTCTGGCCAATGACAGTGATCCGTGGTGACATTAATACTATTACGATTGGTCAGCGCAGCAATATTCAAGATGGTTCGGTATTACATGTTAGTCATAAGGGCGAATACAGTGAAGGGGCCTGCTTACGTATTGGCAACGATGTGACAGTAGGTCATTCAGTAGTGCTGCATGCCTGTACTTTGCATGACACCTGTCTTATTGGCATTGGTTCTGTGGTGCTTGATGATGCTGTGGTGCACTCTAATGCAATGGTTGGTGCGGGCTCTTTAGTGCCTAGTGGTAAAGAATTAGAAGGTGGTTATTTATGGTTGGGACGACCGGCAAAACCGGTGCGGAAATTGACTGATAGTGAATTGAAGTATCTAAGCTACTCTGCTGAACACTACGTCAAAGTGAAGCAGATGCATGAAGGTGCTTGATTAGGTAATTAAGCTTGAGGACGTAACATCGGAAATAAGTTAGCCGTATCTGGACGAAAGCCACGCCAAATAAAATAGGACTCTGCTGCTTGTTCCAGCAACATACCTAGACCATCGTAACAACCCTGTGCCTGCAGGGTTTTAGCCCAACGCATAAAGGCTGTGTCATGGTCGGCATAGGCTAGGTCATAACATAATGTATTGCTGCTAATCACAGCGGCCGGAATTGCAGGGACCTCATTATTAAGGCTAGCAGAAGTTGCATTGATAACCAGATCATAACTTTCCTGTTTGATCTCATCTAAGACGCAGGCTGTGATCTGAGGATAATCAGAAAACAGAGTAGCCAGTGCTTCGGCTCGCGGCAGGCTGCGATTAGCAATACACAGCTCGCTGATGCCTGCTTCAATTAAAGGTAAGACAATACCGCGAGTAGCGCCACCGGCTCCAATGATCAATACACGTTTTCCTGATAAGACTAGGCCTATGTTCTTTTCAAGGTCACGGAGTAAACCAATACCATCGGTATTGGCGCCTTGCCAGACACCCTGTTTAAACGAGAGGGTATTAACTGCACCAGCAGCCTTGGCATAGGCGTTCAGTTCAGTGCAGTTGGCGTGTGCTAATACTTTGAAGGGCACTGTGACATTCAGCCCGACTAAGCCCTGCTTTTGTAGTTGATTGACTGTGCTAATGAAGTGATCGCTGTCTGCCAACACGCGCTGATAGTCAATCGCGATACCTTCCTGTGCGGCAAAGGCGGCATGAATCTGGGGTGACTTACTGTGCTCAATCGGATTGCCGATGACTGCGAATTGTTGCATCTCTAGGACCTATTTAGGCTTGTAGCCAACGTGCAATATCTTTCGCAAAGTAAGTTAGGATGCCATCGGCACCTGCCCGCTTGCAACAGAGCATGGCCTCCATCACGCAGGCTTTTTCATCCAGCCAACCGTTATTGGCAGCGGCCTTGAGCATCGCGTATTCACCACTGACATGATAGACAAACGTTGGTGCTGCCAATTCTTGTTTCACACGCTGCACAACATCGAGATAAGGTAGCCCTGGCTTAACCATGACCATGTCAGCCCCTTCTGCAAGGTCCAGCGCGACTTCACGAATAGCTTCATCACTATTACCTGGATCCATCTGGTAAGTGTATTTATTGCTGCTGCCTAGGTTGCCAGTAGAGCCTACTGCATCACGGAAAGGGCCATAGAAATTAGAGGCATATTTTGCAGCATAGGCAAGGATTAAGGTGTTGCTGAAATTTTGTTGCTCTAAGGCATCACGTATCTCACCGACTCGGCCATCCATCATGTCCGATGGTGCAACTACATCGACACCGGCTGCTGCATGGCAAAGTGCTTGTTTAACTAGAACAGCGACAGTCTCATCATTTAAAACATAGCCGTGCTCATCGATTAACCCATCTTGGCCATGTGAGGTATAAGGGTCTAGAGCAATATCTGTGATGATCCCTAATTCGGGTATGGCTGCTTTTAATGCTTTGACTGCACGCGGAACTAAACCCTTTGGGTTGTAAGCTTCAGCCGCATCTAATGATTTAAGGGATTCATCAATAACTGGAAACAGTGCGATCGCTGGGATACCTAATGCCACTAGTTCTTTGGCTTCAGTAATTAACAGATCGATACTTAAGCGTTCCACCCCAGGCATCGAAGTGATCGGCTGGCGTTGCTGTTCACCTTCTAGAATAAAAATAGGGAAAATTAAATCACTGGCCGTTAACGTATATTCCCGCATCAGCTCTCGGCTGAATCGGGAGGCGCGCATACGGCGCATACGAGTGCTTATATTTATGCTCACCTGATAACTCCGTTTTTCATGTTTGGTAATTAATCCAATCTTGCGGCTTTAAGTAAGTAGTATACAACGCCTCTTCGGCACTGCCTGCCTCTGTTTGATGGTTGTACTCCCAACGCACTAGTGGTGGCAATGACATTAATATGGATTCTGTACGACCACCGGACTGCAAACCAAATAGGGTGCCACGATCTTGTAAAAGATTAAATTCAACATAACGCCCACGCCGATAGAGTTGGAACTCACGTTCACGCTCGCTGTATGGCGTGTCTTTGCGGCGTTGAATGATCGGTTCATAGGCCTGCATAAAACCATTGCCTACCGCCTGTGTGAAGGCAAAGCTTTTATCAAAACCAGGCTCATTGAGATCATCATAAAAAATGCCACCAATGCCACGTGGCTCCTGCCGATGTGGCAAATAAAAGTAACGATCACACCATGCCTTATACTCGTCATAACAGTCGCTATTTAAAACTTCACAACTGTGTTGTGCTTGTTGATGCCATACCTTGGCATCTTCAACAAAACCATAATAAGGTGTCAGGTCATAGCCACCACCAAACCACCAGATGGCCTCACCCTGCTCTGGCTGTGCAATAAAAAATCGCACATTACAGTGTGTGGTTGGTGCATATGGGTTGCGTGGATGAAACACCACTGAAACGCCACAGGCTTCAAAGCTACAGCCAGCCAATTCAGGTCGTTGTGTGGTGGCTGCCTTCGGTAACTCAGAGCCAGAAACGCGTGAGAAATTAACACCGGCCTGTTCAAACACATGACCATCACGTAACACACGACTACTGCCGCCACCGCCTTCCTCTCGTTGCCAACGGTCTTCAATAAAGTCTTTGCCATCAATGGCACTAATGCTGCTGCAAATTGAATCTTGCAGTTTTTCTAGGTAGCTTAATACTGCAGCTAAATGGGGGCTGGAATTCATATCTCGTGCCTATGCGCGTAAAATTTGTTGTGTTTTTAGATCAACGATGCGACTACTTTTGCCACTACCACTGCTGCCGCTGTCATAAAGATAGTCTAACTCTGGGCCAAACTGTTTACGTAATTCGATGAAATTCAAAGCTGTATCCTGTCCACTGAGATTAGCACTGGTTGAGGCCAAGGCACCAACGGCCTGAGATAAAGCGGTGATATTTGGGTGCTGACTTAAGCGCACTGCAACCTGTTGGCTAGGACCAATTAAGGCGGTTGGACAAGTAGTGGTAGCTTGAATTAAGTAGGTGGTCGGTTTTGGCTGTTCAGTAAGTGCAGACTCTAAGGCGAAATCTTCTGCAATAAAGTCAGCTAGTTGCGTGAGCGAGTCTGCTAGCAATAAGAAAGGTTTATGCTGAGGGCGCATTTTAATACGCGCCAAGCGCGCTAAACTAGTAGCGTTTGGTAGGCAGGCCAAGCCCAGCACGGTGTCACTATGGTGCGCAATGATTCCACCGGCGCGCAACACTGAGATAGCCATGCGTAGTGAAGACATCAGCCGTTACTCAGTATCCTTCTTTTCAGGCGTTGCTTTCTTCTTAGGCGTTGCTTTCTTCTTAGGCGCTGCTTTCTTCTTAGGCGCTGCTTTCTTCTTAGGCGCTGCTTTCTTCTTAGGCGCTGCTTTCTTCTTAGGCGCTGCTTTCTTCTTAGGCGCTCCT